>OGTC01000466.1_pt1 | contig 8755 bp, 10 predicted proteins | sample 1574531 | NCBI WGS metagenome assembly OGTC01 (sample SAMN03295859, study PRJEB24534) | human gut metagenome | isolation source: fecal sample 2 from infant 9 | host: Homo sapiens | place: USA: Pittsburgh, PA | collected 2014-07 | reverse complement strand
TGAAATCAACCCAGAAATCAACGAAGCACTTGTCGTTGAATTCTACAACAAAATGCTTTAATTTTAAGAAATATCTTACAGAAAGCCTACAACAGTGGGCTTTTTGATTTGTCTTAAAACGTTGATTTCTGGGTTTGTCATCATTTTTGTCATCACTTATAACGAACTAACAGCTTTCTCATAAAATGAGACGGCTGTTTTTGCTTTTTCTTTGGAGAGATGACTGTAAGTGTCCATAGTCATAGCTAATGTAGAATGACCTAGACGGTGTTGTAATTCTTTATATGGTATTCCAGAGTTTAGTAAAAGACTAGCGTGTGTGTGTCTAAAACCGTGGAATCCAATATTAGGTACACCAGAATGTTTGAAACGTGTGTTTAAACGAGTTGATAGTGTTTTATTGTTTGGGTATTTATGAATAAAATCTGAGAAGACAACAGTTTCAGTTCGACCAAGTTTCCAAGCTTCTTGCCTTTGTCTTTTTTGATACACTTTTAAGACCTCTATAGTTTGTGGGTCAATATCAATTGTGCGATAACTTGCCTCAGACTTTGGGCTGTTAATCTCACCTAAATGATTTAGTGTCTTTGTAATATTCACAGTTGCATTATGTAGGTCAATATCTGACCAGTGTAGAGCTAAGGCTTCGTTAATACGGCAACCAGTAGCAAGAAGAAACTTATACAAAGTAATTTCATAGATATTTCTATATATTGCTAAGTTAGCCTCTTCTAAATAGCTGAGAAATTGCTTTAACTCTAAGTTATTAAAGTGTTTTACTTTGTTTCTACCCTTTTTTATTTTACGAGGAAGAATAACTTCACGAGCTGGATTTATATCAATAATCTGCATTGTCACAGCATATTGTAGGATACGTTTATTTAGCGCGTGAATTTTATCATAGTGTAGAAATGCACCTTCTTCTCTTTTGTTAGCACGTAGAGCTAGTTGATTAACAATGCGTTGGATAGTTGGAGTAGTTAACTTATCTAACCTATAAGAACCAAATAAAGGAATTACATGGTTAGCTAATAGTCGTTTTACTGAATCTTGCGTATTTGGTTTTACTGTGTGTTGATAGCTTTCCCACCATAGTTGAGCTACTTCTTCATAGCTTGTTAGTGAGATTGTTTCCTTTTTAGTACAGCCATTATTTTGGAATTCAGCCTTAGCTAATTGAGCTTTTTTCTTCAGTTCAGTTTTTGTTCTAGCTGTCAGATTAGCTTGTATTCTTTTTCCAGTTGTCATATCGATACCAAGATATACCCTAGAACGATATACAGTGCTACCATTTTGTTTCTTGATTTCTGCTATTTTCATTTCTTAACCTTTCTAACATCAGTAGGCAAGCTGTAAAAGGTTATGAAAAATAGTTATTATGATTTGTGTCTAGAACGAATACCTTCAATTAGTATTTGTAGAGCGGTTAAGTCTTCAGTTGTGAGTGCTTGACCATCAATAGTTATTTTTACATTCTTTCTAAAGATATAATCAAGGTTGATTTTAATATTCTTTCCATTAATAATATCTTGGCTAATATCTTTGTATGTTTTTAACTTTGAGAATATGGATTCACCATTTCTTAATTCAATTAAATCTTTTAAAAGTTGCTTCTCTTTATCGTTATGAACTGAATCCATGTTGATATTTTTGATTATATCATCAATATATTTGCTAGCCAATGTTTGATATTCAATGTAGTATTCATCGAACTCTAATCCATCTTGTTCGCATTTTTCTTTTATAGAGAATGAAGCAATGCTTTCAGTAATTTCAAAGAGTTTAGTTAAACTGGGAATCTTTTTCTCATTTTCAATTTGTGAGATATAAGACTGTGATACATTTAGGTCTTCAGCAAGGCTCTTAGTAGTTACGTTACCTTCTGTACGGTATTTTTTTAGATATGCTCCTATCATATTTAACCTCCGTTTAATAACTTTAGTAATATTTTAGCACAAAACTCTTGACATGTAAATAAAAAACTGATAAAATGCAAAACATAACCTAAGTTAATTAACTTAGTTAAGAAGGCGAGCTGTAATAGTTATGAGAGGATAGTTGTGAACAAATAGGAAAGAAGGAGGATATATGTATAGTATACCACAAGGGATATTATCTCAAGAAGCAGAACTAGCATTGTTGGAGAGGATTGAGCATTTAATAAATGATTATCTATCACATGCAATGCTTTCACCTCATAGTGACTCGGTTGGCCTGATACAACAGAAAGAGTTAATCAAAGAACTAGGTATTAGTTTAGTAACTCTGCATGAATGGGAACGTTTGGGGTTAACCCGATACTGTCCACCCATAGAAGGAACTCGCAAAGTTTTCTATAAGAAATCAGATGTTATGAAGTTCCTTTCAATTACTAGAAGGGAGTAACTATATTGTATGAAAAAATAATACATATAGCTAAAAATTCCTATGATTACTTGAAACACATAGGTACTTGTAACCATGTTGAATCTTTGATTCAATTGCTATCAATTACACTATATAGTGTAATTATGTTACTAACAGGAGGAGTTGTTTATGTCAATCGTTTTTAAAAAACAGGATACAGAGGATAAAGTTCTCGATATGCCTAAATTTAATCTCAATAGTTCAGGGAAACCTGTCAGTTCACCTCAAAACGTAGTGCTTATCTTAGAATCATTTGAATCTAAGATGTCATTATTAGGTTACAATGAGTTCACAGGAGCAGTTGAAAAACTAGATAAGACGCCTTGGGGAACTCTGAAAGGAGAATGGGATAGCGAAGACACTTCTTTGTTCTCGGTATATATTGATAAACAGTTTCACTTTACTCCTAAAAAGGATTATATTGAAGATGCTGTATTAGAAGTGGCACGTAGACGGAAATTTAATCCTGTAAAGGAACGGATAGAAAGTCTTGACTGGGATGGAGTATCTCGTGTGGAATACTTCTTTCATAAACTGTTAGGGTGTGAGAATAATATATACACACGTGAGGTATCCCAGATGTTTTTAACAGGTCTAATGGGACGTGTATATAAACCAGGTATCAAATTTGATAATGTACCTGTCTTGATTGGTTCACAAGGGATAGGAAAAAGTACAGTAGCTCGTCGTTTATTACCTGATGCTTTTACTGATACTCCTATTTCATTTGGAAAAACACAGGAAGACTATAGGATGCTTAAATACGTATGTGTTGTAGAGATTCCAGAATTACAGGGACTAAAGCAGAGTGATATAAATAGAGTTAAGGGATTCCTTAGTGCTTCATACGATATGTATAGGGAACTGTATAGTAAACACAAAAAACAACCTAGACATAATGTATTTATTGCAACTGGGAATTCTAAAGCCTTTCTCGGTGATTTTGGAGTTGAAAGAAGATTCTATCCTTTGAACTGTGGGGAATATGTTGTGGAGGAGCATCCGATGGATGTTTCTGATAATTACTTCTTGCAAATTCTTGCTGAAGCTAGACTACTATTCTACCAATATGGAATTATGCTTCCAAGTAGAACGACCTCAGAAAGATTGGAAGAGATTCAAAGTGACTTCAAAGAAGAGGATATAGAGAGAGAACTAATAAATGAATTTCTGGATGAGTTTATTGTACCTGATGATTGGAGAAATTATACTCTATCTGAGAAGAGGAAATATTACCGTATATGGAAGGGATATGAGGAAGAAACCCGAGAGTATTGGGAGGCAAAGGAATCAGGCTTAGTGACTGTTACTTACACAAGTGAACTAGCTTACATACTGTTTGATGAAGACACTGGTAGAGGACGAAGTAGTAAACGAGCTTCGAAAATCCGTGAGGTACTGGATAATCGTAATGATTTTGAAGTCGTTAAGAACAAGCGACCTTGTAGCACATGTAGTCCAACACGTGTCTATAAACGTCTAGAAGCTACAGAGTAACTACAGGCAAAAGTGGCTATAACACTAGTTATTTACTCCTTTTGTAGTATTGTAGTATTATTCTTGTAAAAATAGTTAAAATTATATAATAAGGGTAAGTAGAGAAATGTCTTACTACATTACTACAAAGTGTGAACGACTAGCCCGCCATGAGCGAAGGCAAAGGAGTGAAACGCTTTGTTTAGTACCAAATACGCCTAATTTATTCCATGGTCTAATTGACAGCAAGAAACAAGGCACTATCGTACAAATGAACTGTCCATCCGAAAAACTAAAGCCTTTCGTCTGAGCCGTTCTTAGCGTACTTTGTGCCTACTTACTGTCAATTTGCTTTCACGGCATAAAGGCGTATGCTTATGAGATAAATTAGAGAATAAAAATAGCTATTTAAAGAGGTTTTACATTATAGAATTTCATATTTTTGTAGTGTTGTCTTGATTCAGCTATCAGTTTTTACTGTACAATTGTATCAATTTATCTCTTTGCATTTGTGGTTAGTAATGCGCGTGATAATGGGATTTCTAAGGGTCGATTAAAAAATAGAATAGTAATAGATGTATGTGAATTTTGCTATTCAGCGATTAATTCTCTATATCAAAAATATGTTAGTAATGTGGAATTGTCTGAAAGAGATTCATGTGATATAAAGAATATACAAAATCCCTGCAATGAGTAATTGCAGGGATTTTCAGCTATTAGAGAAGAATTAATAGATAGAGGCAATTTTGATTTAATCTGTTTTGTAAAATACCTGTTTGACATCATCAATGACAGTTTGCCCAGCAATAATTCTAACCTTTGTTTTATCAGATATATCTTCAGTTGGTATCATACGATTATTTTCAAAACGTTTCAATGGTATACTTGTACCTGGAGGATAGACTCCTATACCATATCCTGCATATCCTGAGCCAACACTAAAACCTATATGTCCATCGCTTCCTATACTTGATTTGTATATTTGTCCTCCTTTTATTAACCCGTTCTTATTAAACACTATTTCCTGTCCTAATTCATTCCTCCAAGTACCAGCTATACTAGAGTAGTCTCCATGTAGAATAGCCTGTGTATCAATTTCTTGTGTTGTACTTTCTGTGTGCTGTTCTTTTGTGGGAGTTGTGATAAGTGTAGCATCAGTAGCAACCCAGAATTGAAATTTTTCAGAGTCTTCCATGATTTTGACTGTGAAAGTAACGGTTGCTCCTTCTTGCCATCCCTCAATCATAGATTTCTTAATTTGTACTTGTACACCAGTTATAGGAGCATTACTAGCTTTTACCCAAATAGTATGGTATGCTTCTAGAGCTTTAAAATGTCCTACGTACGCTTCCCAAAACTTTTGTCGTGTTAGTTCTGCTGTGAAGCGGTATAGTTGACCAGTCTTTAATCTACCATCATTCTCCATATCTCGAAGTTCTTCGGCTGTCGTATCTATGATAGTATCTTCATTTGAGCTAGGGCTTGTAGTAGATGTGCTGGAAGAAGAGCTGGATGATGCAGAGGAACTAGAAGTAGTAGAGGAGCTTTGTTGTGAAGATTGATTATCTACTGTTTCTATATTCCTATCTGGATGTCTAAAGAATAAAAAAGTAGTTCCTATAATGGTAAGAAGTAGAAGTGTACTTGAGGATATAAGAATCCAAAGCTTGTTGCTCTGTGGTAGAGGACAAACTACTACGTGATTCTGATTTTGATAAACTTCAACAATATCATTTACTTTAGGATGAAAAGTTAACTCATTTATAGGAACATTTAGAGTCTCATTTGTGTGGAGTCGAATGATAACATGTGTATCTGAAACGTGAATAATTTGGTTATATATTTTCTTTTTCATGTAGTATTAGTTTTCATACATATAGGCAACCATAAGAGGTAGTGTTTTTGTGGCTTTGAAGACCGTTTCATAACTTTGTCTCCCTTTTACTAGTCCGTACAATGTTATATGGTCATCTTCGGCTATAACTCTATTGTTGTATTCAGAAGGAATAGAAACCAAAATAATTTTATCATAGTCATCATTTATGGCTACACGCAGTGTGTAGGCTTTCCCATCTTCCATAGCTTGTAAAACTTTACCATATACTCTTACTTTAGTATCTACGGCTATTTCATCATGATTCCACTTGTTATAGTCTACTTCGCTATAATTTGCTTTATCGTTGTCTACAGTAACCTTAGGTTTTGATGGTACTGAGGATGAGGAACTGGAACTACTTTCCTTTAAGGAAGATGAAGAGGTAGAGCTACTTTTTTTGGATGATGAAATTTGTTTTGATGTTGAACTTGAAGTTGTTTGATTGTTTGAAATTTGTTCTTTAGTATTTATAAAACTTATAACAATAATTACAAACAGTAATAGTAGAGTGACTATAATTCCTATTTTTTTAGATTTGTTCTTTTTCTCTATGTTGTTCTTGTTGATGTCGACTTTTATGACAATACCTTCATAAACTTCTACATAATCCCCTATACTAGGTTCAAAGTCACAAGATTCAATAGCAATTTCCTTTAAACTTCCATCTTCATAACCTATATAAGCAGTATCTTCAGTTATTTTAATAATTTTCCCTATGTTCATTTGTACTCTCCTATTTTAATATTCCAGAAAACTTAACTTCATCAGGTGCCATTACATAACGATTCACAGCGACTTCTTCCCCACTGAGAGTGTAATAGAATCTAGGGCTATTTACTCCGTGGGATTTGGCAATTTTATATAAAGATTTGTTTAATGCACTGATAATTGCTCTAAGTTCTTTGTTTGAATACGAAGCATTATTTTCTGTGAGAATGATTCTGATGCCAGGTGTTACAGATGTTTTTTCCATTTCAAGCATATTTGCTCCTAATTGCGTATTTACTTTATCTACACCTTCTTGAATTGCATTATAGAAAGCATCTAAATCTACTTTTCTGTTTTCTTCATTAGATTTTTTCTCAGATTCTTTAGATTTTTTCTCTGCTTCCTCTTTCAATTTTTTCTGTTTTTCCCGTTCTTCTCGTTCTTCTCGTTCTTGTCGCTCTTTTTCTTCTTTAATCTTTTCGATTTGTGTATTAAGTTTCGATTCTACTTTAAATACACGATTAGATAAGTCACTGAATTTATTCTCGTAATCGGTTTTGTATGTATCTTTTAGATGTTGAATTTCCTTTTTAACAGATGACAATTCACTATCATCAGAAACAAGCTTCAAAGCTTCCTCTAGCGTTATATTTGATTTAATATTTGTTGTGTTATTTTCTAGTGCTTCAACTAGCTTAGTAACACGTTCCGTATCTTTAGCATATTGTTGCTTATGATTGCTTGATTCCATACAAGCATAAAATAAAATTAAAAGAGGAAATATCAATGTAAATCCTATAATGTATTTAAAAATCTTGTTCATGCTTACTATCCTAATTTATTCCTTTCTTATAAACGATTCAATTACTTCAACACTAGCTTGACTTGCATTCGGTAATCTGTCATATACTGTACCATTTGTGAAGTAAGTGAGATTGGGTATTGTTTTGAACCCTACGGTTTTTTTAAAGTTATTCCAACTAGATTTGTCAATATGCTCACTATCCAAGTAATACACAGTTCTCTTAGTTTTATCGACTGCTTTTGCTAGTTTTGGAGCAAATTTTTGACAGTATGGGCAACCTTCTCTACCTGTGTATAGGTAAAAGCTCTCTTGATGTTGTATTTTCTGTTCTACCGTCTCTATACTTATCTTTTGGAGTCTGTTTACGGCTATTTGGTAGTCTGTTTGTGACTGAATGGTTAAGTATGCTGTGAATGTGACAATTAGAATAAGTAGTAGTGACAGTAGAATAAGAACTTTTTTACTATTCATCACATCCGTATCCGTCTTTATCTCTATCTAACCATGGACCGTATTGTGGGTCACTAGCAGGTATGTTTACACGTCCTGCTTTTCGTGCTTCCGTACAGTTTTTGAATGGTCTTAAATTTGATTGTGGAGCAGGTGTAGACGATTGTGTAGGAGTGGTTGTGGTGTGAGATGAAGCTTGTTCTTGCTCTTTTTCTCGTGAAGACGCTTTCCTTTCCTCCTCTTTTGATTTGGAGGCTTCAATACTTGCTTTTTCCTCTTCTTGTGCTTTTTCTGTTTTTCTCACTTCACTGATTACTAACGAACCTTTATCGATTGAATCATATTTTTCTAAAGATACTGTATTTCCTGTATAGACCATAAGTTCATTTATTTTCACAGCTAGTGATTCAGGTGTACGGATAAGAAGCTTCTTACCTGTTATGTTGTACTCACGGTATTCATCTTTTTCTTCAATCCCAATTACCTCAGCTTCAACTTCGTAGAGTTTATCTGTGTTAGAGAGTTTGTGTGCTACCTCTCTCAGTGCTTTGGCTCGCAGTATGATTTTAATTTGTGGTGTATTTAGATAAGCATCTACAGCTATATGTCCAGTTGGAGACCATTTCTCTATTTTAGAGCTAGTTTCACTACTTGATGATGAAGTAGAGGAAGATGAACTAGACTGTTTAACTTGTGAAGACTGTTTGACAGAATCACTAGCCTTGGTTTGAGCTTGTGAGTGTTTAGTGCTACCGCTAGTTAGTAGTGTGAAGAACAAAATGAGGATAAGCAATAGTACAATACCACCTATAATCTTTTGTTCTTTGCTTAATTCCTTAAGCTTTTTAAGCATATATAACCTCCAAATGTTTAACTTTATTTAATGAAATAAAATAAATATTTCCTAATAGTTATAATTATATCACACAAACTTTAACAATAGAATATGTTTCTACTTAATATTAAACTATAGAGAATGTAAACCTGATTGTTTAATCTATAAGATAGATAGTAGATTTAATATAGAGGTTGAA
>OGTC01000465.1_pt1 | contig 8756 bp, 9 predicted proteins | sample 1574531 | NCBI WGS metagenome assembly OGTC01 (sample SAMN03295859, study PRJEB24534) | human gut metagenome | isolation source: fecal sample 2 from infant 9 | host: Homo sapiens | place: USA: Pittsburgh, PA | collected 2014-07 | reverse complement strand
TGGACTTGGGATGCTTTCGATTATTTTATCACGAGTTTGAATGTCTCGAATATTGCTAAAGATTTAGACGTCAAGACAAAAGATGTTACATGGGGTATTACATTGGTGTTGATGTTGAGAACAGTTGGTGCTTTGATTTTTGGTGCTATCGGGGATACCTTTGGAAGAAAATGGCCTTATATTATCAACTTAGTACTTCTTATGGTTCTTCAGATTGGCTGCGGTTTTGTTCAAACGTTTAAACAATTTCTTGCAGTGAGGGCATTGTTTGGTATTGCCATGGGTGGTATATTCGGTATCTGTGCTGCTGATGCTCTTGAGGATGCACCTAAAAAGGCTAGAGGTGTCTTGTCTGGTATCTTTCAGGAAGGTTATGCATTCGGGTACTTGTTAGCAGTGTGCTTCCAAAGGGCATTCGATGAAACTTCTGACACTTGGAGAAATATGTTTTACTTTTCAGCTGGTGTTCCAGTGATTTTTATTGCATGGAGATTGATTAACCCAGAGACCAATACCTACCAACGTCAACAAGAGCGTATGAAAAAGGAAGCCGCTACAAAGCAGTCAAAACATGCACAGCTTGTTGAATTCGGCAGTCAAGCAAAGAAAGCATTGAAAACTTATTGGCTAATTATTATATACTTGGTGTTGATGATGGCCGGTTTCAACTTCTCTTCTCACGGGTCACAAGATTTGTACCCAACAATGTTGACTGAAACGTATCATTTTGGCCATGACAAATCCACGGTTGTCAATGTCTGTGCCAATTTAGGAGCTATTGCAGGAGGTATCGTTATTGCACATCTTTCCACTTTTATTGGAAGACGTACTGCTATTCTTATTGGAAATGTTTTTGCTGGTGCATTTATTTATCCATGGGCATTCAAGCCAATGTGGGTGACAGCGTTCTTTATGCAATTCGGTATTCAAGGTGCATGGTCGGTTGTTCCTATCCACTTGACCGAGTTGTCCCCACCACATTTCAAGACAATCGTTACCGGTGTTGCATATCAATTGGGTAACTTGGTTAGTTCTGCAAGCTCTACCATAGAGGCTACAATTAACGATACTTTGGACGACTATGGGAAAACAATGGCTATCTTTATTGGTGCCGTTATTGCCTACTTGATGTTTATTGTTTTCATTGGACCTGAGAATAGAGGCGCAGACTTGAGTATTGCCAGGGATGACGAAATGAGTGTATACAATCTTGACGACGAGGAAGACAAGGATGAAGCTGCATCCAAGTTTGATGATAAAGAAGAAGTGTTTTTTGAAAAGCCTTGTGTCGAACACAAGGAGTAGAAGATCGTAACATTTGGCAAAACAAAACACAAATGAATTATATTTGCATTCATGTAGGAGTTGGTAGATTTAATATGAAAGATTGTTGTCGAGTTATTATGCGGACGTTACCTCGTATGTTTTGGTTCACCTTCTAGCGATGGTTTCGGTAAAATCTGCATTTCGAGAAACGAATTTGTACATAAGGCGGAGAGACATATCAATTTTAGTCCATAGACAATCACTAATTAAAGTTACTTTACTTTAACGTGAAACATATGATTTCTCCTGCATCGAGAAAAGAAACGGCATAGAAACACAACTAGTTTGCTTAACTGACTTCTCTCTACTCCCATTTTTATAGAGGTTGATTAAGATTTCAATATCAGCTCACTTTTGTCGTGACATAAGATGAGGCCGTACTTGGGTTGCGGGGTGGGGCAATAAACTCATCGCGGAATAGTGGAGTACTGCTAGGGTCAATTGTAAAGCTCAAGCCAAATTCAACTTTCCTTTAAAAGCTTACAAAAACCGACTTTGTACTAGCTCTTCCTGGTATCCATCTCTGTTTTTTTGGAACGATAGGAGGGTTCCCTAAACAATATCAGGTCCATTCAAAAACTAAAGACGTTTAGCGATGAAAGCAGGTGGAATAGAAATTGATTAAAAGAAGTCAAGTGACCACTAAAATGGTGCCAAGTGGCGCGATTTATTTTGATTCGACCTCAAAGTCAATTGTCTAGGAAAAGTAATAGCTTGAAGGAAGAATGTTTATGCGTCAACAAAGCGTTATTGCCGCCTCTGTTTTGCGCGATTTGCATACACGGTGTTTAATTCTAAAGCCCATAAAATTACACAGACTTATGAGACAATCACACAAACATCCTTTTCGTTTTGTGATAGTTGTGGTAAGGCTAACTATGCAGTTTTTCATTTGTGACAACAAAAAATCCACACCAACCAGCAAAGCTGGAAAATACAATCATGGTTCCTTCCCTCTATGGCTCACTTCCACCCCGTTCACAATCAACGATTTTATAGCCGATAAAAACTAAGTTTGAAAATGTGTCTGTTTGCAATTTCTTGGCCGATTCTGGTTTGTCGCCGCGTTTACTTCAATCTAATTGCCAACGCAAAGTTTAACTGAATTAAAATGGAATCTCATCCCCGCAACTTCACCCATCTGTATATACCAGAGCAATGAAAGTGACCACAAGCACCAATATTATAGCTAAAATCATAACGTGAGTTAGGTGATGCGAGTTTTATCGTGTCCAATTAGAGCCACCCTTCTTTAAAAAATTATGCAAGTTTTATGACTGAATGGGCTTCGGAAGTTTATCTGTACATTTGTTGTTTGAGGCTTGCTCTAATCCATGCATACAGGCGACATTGGAGAACATAGACAATTCCTTTCCCCCCCACAAGAAAAAGGAAAGTGTATATAAGCCTGACAAGCGTTCTATTTTCTGGGGAACTACTTGGAAAGCTTGTTTTACTTGGATTATTACTCTGACGTTATTGTCAAGAATTGGTCAAGACGTTAATTTAAGATCATTGGATATCTAATTACCAAACCTAAACAAAATAATCTTACTTAATCGTAATGACAGGGTCAATTCATTCTGTGGCCTCGGAGACAGTTCACGAACATAATAGACATATTATACGTCCACCTAAGCTTACCAGCAGAGCCATCAAAAATTACCTCAAGACAAGAATTTCTTCATTATGGGTTGGATGGGATGAATTAAAACAGAACAATTGGTATGAAGTTGTCAATTTATTCCACCCTTTGGCCGGAATGAACCTCCACCAATGGAACTTTTTCTTTATGGGATTTTGGGGCTGGACTTGGGATGCTTTCGATTATTTTATCACGAGTTTGAATGTCTCGAATATTGCTAAAGATTTAGACGTCAAGACAAAAGATGTTACATGGGGTATTACATTGGTGTTGATGTTGAGAACAGTTGGTGCTTTGATTTTTGGTGCTATCGGGGATACCTTTGGAAGAAAATGGCCTTATATTATCAACTTAGTACTTCTTATGGTTCTTCAGATTGGCTGCGGTTTTGTTCAAACGTTTAAACAATTTCTTGCAGTGAGGGCATTGTTTGGTATTGCCATGGGTGGTATATTCGGTATCTGTGCTGCTGATGCTCTTGAGGATGCACCTAAAAAGGCTAGAGGTGTCTTGTCTGGTATCTTTCAGGAAGGTTATGCATTCGGGTACTTGTTAGCAGTGTGCTTCCAAAGGGCATTCGATGAAACTTCTGACACTTGGAGAAATATGTTTTACTTTTCAGCTGGTGTTCCAGTGATTTTTATTGCATGGAGATTGATTAACCCAGAGACCAATACCTACCAACGTCAACAAGAGCGTATGAAAAAGGAAGCCGCTACAAAGCAGTCAAAACATGCACAGCTTGTTGAATTCGGCAGTCAAGCAAAGAAAGCATTGAAAACTTATTGGCTAATTATTATATACTTGGTGTTGATGATGGCCGGTTTCAACTTCTCTTCTCACGGGTCACAAGATTTGTACCCAACAATGTTGACTGAAACGTATCATTTTGGCCATGACAAATCCACGGTTGTCAATGTCTGTGCCAATTTAGGAGCTATTGCAGGAGGTATCGTTATTGCACATCTTTCCACTTTTATTGGAAGACGTACTGCTATTCTTATTGGAAATGTTTTTGCTGGTGCATTTATTTATCCATGGGCATTCAAGCCAATGTGGGTGACAGCGTTCTTTATGCAATTCGGTATTCAAGGTGCATGGTCGGTTGTTCCTATCCACTTGACCGAGTTGTCCCCACCACATTTCAAGACAATCGTTACCGGTGTTGCATATCAATTGGGTAACTTGGTTAGTTCTGCAAGCTCTACCATAGAGGCAACCATTAATGATACCTTACATGACTATGGGAAAACAATGGCTATCTTTATTGGTGCCGTTATAGCCTATTTGATGGCGATCGTCTTGATTGGACCTGAGAATAGAGGCGCAGACTTGAGTATTGCCAGGGATGATGAAATGAGTGTATACAATCTTGACGACGAGGATGACAAAGATGATGCTGTCTCCAAGATCGATGATAAGGAAGGTGTGTTCTGTGAGAAGCCGATTGTTGATCACAAGGAGTGATATGCACTCTTGTGTTAACACCTTGTTTGCTTTTAGAGTTGTTTACACCGTAAATCCTGGTACGGTAAATGTTCGTATTGCGTAAATACATTTTCAATATGATTTGTCATTACGATCGTAGTTTAACTTATTCGGTGTTGTCCAATGCGGAAATATCTGCGGCTGGTAAATTTTTACTTTTCCCAACCGCAACATATCGAAATTCCTCCCCTTGATTCCACTTTCGAGTATGATCCTGTCTTTGCAACCTATAAAATGACCTCCATTTTGTCGTCAATTGTCGGAATAATAATTTCTCTTTTGATCATTAATGGGATACAATTTCTGTTGTGGCTATCACAGAAATCGAAGCAAAACCAACAAAAACCTGGTAATAGGATATCAGAAACAGTTAACCACAATCAAAGATCAACAGTAAGATCCTCGCGACCACGACATGAAGCTGCCGAAAACTTTTGCACTGCCGATCAATCTAACTCCCAGAATGAGACTTTTGCTGACTTTCGAGCCCGGTTGCTTTCTGCCCGAGATGTCACTGGGCCACAATCTGAAGTATCAGTTGGCTCCTTTACGCAAAAGAAAGATGGAAAGCAACTCAGGATGAAATTCAGAGAAGTAAAGGAAAGAGCTAAAAATAGGATCCAAACGGTGACTGACAAGTATTCTACGAAGGTCCGAAAGGCAGGAAGACGAAGCCTGTCTGTCAGTACAAACTCAACCGTGGAAGATGATTCTTCGAAGACACCACACTATGATGATGACGATCCACCACCACCGTATTCATTGCATTGATTTGAGCTTTCTTTTGGATACCCTTGATCTTAAAGAGTGATGGACTAAACTTTTAGACAACCTACACTACAGTTAGTTAGTTGTTTCGAATTGACGGCCTTAGATGCAGCATGTGGACTTCCCATGTCGCTGATATTCCTGTGCCAACAATTGTATTTTCATTTATATGAAAGATGCAGCAAAAAATAAAGAGGAAACTCCAGAGATTCCCCCTTGACAAAATAGCTTCTACTCACAACAAGAACTACAATAGTCTAAGGAGATATGGCAAAAAGGGATATGGCTGGCTTAGTTAAAACCATTGTGGTCTTTTTGTTTCTTTCAATATATAGCTGCTGCCTTAAGATACGCAGCATAGAAACCTCCACGAATGGGACGAGTGCAGAGGTTATGGCGCAACCAAATAGTGTCATTGAAATAGCCTCAGAAACAGGTAATACTAATGGAACTGTAGTAAGCAGATCTACTGAGACAGCTGTGGTGTCCCAGAATATTTTGAGGACCAAGTAACCCAATGCTGTATAACCTTTGCGTCCTCCTGTTGCCGTTATCCAGCATCCAGAAGCATGCTTAGGGAGAGGTGATGATTATCTATCGCTAAGTTACTACGAATTAATAAGAGAATCAAGCAGCCTGTTTCTTAGGCTGCAACAATAGCCTTTTTTGAAGATTATATATCGGGAAGCTGAATGTGATATATAACGAAGACCAAATATTGTTGCATGTGAACGATGAAAATGTCGTTAATAGATTGATACTATACTTACACCTCAATTCACTTATCAAACTTTTATCGTGCTTTTGAATCAACATTAAGCTCACTCTGAATTTAGGAGTGTGTACAGAATCTCTAGGTGTCGTATATTTGAGCGTGGTGAGTTTAAGTGTGTATTGCAACACTATTAACCTAACGAAATTAATGTTATTAAATGCACTCATGAACCCTTAAATATTTGATTCAAATGTAATTGGGGAAAAATCTACTTCTGTACGTCGTGCTAATTTTTTTTGCAACACTTTTCCCTTTGAACAAGCCAAACTTTCTCCCATTGTTACAACAATAGTAAATATTGAAGGCGTTGTGATTACCAACGTAACTGCTTGTAAAAATCTATTAGAGACTCTCAACTTATCAAAAAGCTTTTGTACCACTTGTCATAACCTCAACTGTTTATTGCAGGAAAATAGGAAGACGAAATTTCCGTGCAGGAGTTGGATCTTCGAAGTCAGCGATCATTAGAGCATAGGGGAAGCATTTTCCTTGCTGAACATTGGTGTTCTTTCTTTTCAATCATCGTTTAAAAAGCTCACAACATTGATGGTGATTTCTTAGCCCGATCATACTTTGATAGATTCGACAACAACGCACCTTCTGTGAGCAACTGCAAAGAGATCGACTGTTTGGTGAGCAGAGGCTTGCTGTATTTTAGCAAATCGAGGAGGTAATACGCCAACGAAGAGACTATGACGAAACGAGAGGGGAGGTGGAGCAAAAGCTACAAACATCTGGGGAAGAGTATAGGGATTTCAATTCGTCTTTGTTTTCTACGTATGGGCTTGCAAACACTTCAAGACAAAGAAGCAGTATAAATCGAAGAGTCGAGCGGAATACGATGCGCTATGATCTTCGTTCCCTAAACGCAATGCTTGAATTAGAAACAAGCTTGTTAATAAGCGAGTTGAATAATGTCTCAACACCAACGGCGTCGTTATCACGATGGGTGTCACTTGGATCTGGATCTGCTGACTATGGTTTGTTCGGTATTTTCAACGACTGGTTGACTATTTTGGTCCCAAGGGGTGCAGACCGGAATGTAGAGTATCTACCACAACACACTTCGACGCCAGAAGACCATGGAAGCTTTCATTTTTTACCAAATTTGCCTCCTAATTACTATAGCTTGATTTAAGGTCTCCAATGTATCAAACGGGGTGTAGTATCACTAGTTGCTACGACTTGTGAGAAAGGACGGTTTTAACTCTTTGTGTTTATCGTACCCGTGTACGGCTATGTTCTGATTGGCTGTGCCATTAATTGCTAAAATGGATATTTTCTCACTGGCATTTACATTAATTCGTTACTGTGACCTCTTTCTTGGCTTTAATCTGCGAGGCAAAGCAACGCTTTCCTTGATTAGATTGATGCGGTGCATATTTTGTGTTAAGGGGCGAACATCTAAATTGAGAACCTACTTTCCTAAATTACGCCCTGGTAAAGCTTTCGAATGCATGAAACTAGGAATTGTGTTTAGTTTATATATATATATGTGTGTAACACCGCCCTTTTCTTACCAAAATTCCCAGTATTACTCTATACCAAAAGTTTAAAGTGAAAACGTTCAAATGGAGTTTTTGTTTCTTGCAGCTGGTGTAGGTATTGCTATAGCAACTCATGAGAACAGGTACTTAAGAGCTCATACTACAAACGATGAATATAGCAATCTGAACAGAAATTTCAGCTTGTCTCGCAGGTGTAATTATTGTCTTGGTTCTTATTGTCATTGTTCACCAATTGCAAGCAGTCTGTCATCGGCGCCAACAATGAGACCTTCATATCCCCGACAACTGAATAGAACGGCCAGTGCATTCAAATCTACTAGAACCGTAACCAAGAAGTCACCGAAAAGTGTTCCAAAACCAAAAATTGTCTCTGAAAAAGTACCAAAAGTTGTTCCTTGTTCAAATGTGAAAACAAAAGCTGCCTCAGCAGGACCTTCCGGTAATACAACCAAAACAGACAAATCGACAAAAAAATTAACTTTACCAAGAAGGCTGATTTCATTGTCAAGATTTTTTAAAAGAAACAGAAATACGGATGTTGTTGCGCAACCAGGGAAGCTGAAACACTACTCGGTCACTTTAAGCGGTAGTCAGATTAATGAGAAAGCAATTTTAAAACGGAAAGTATCACCAACAAGAAAATCGGAAGAGGTCCCCTTGTGTCCACCTACTTTTCACGAGAGTATGGTGCAACTGAATGGGAATGGTGAAGTAGAGACGTTACCAGAATACTCAACGGAACCTCCTCCGATATACAGATGTCAAACCCAAGATGACTAAGTGTATTGCAACAGTTCTATTTGATATATGCCCTAAGTAGATAAGCCCTGTTTGACAACCAACTCTTCAACCACCTCTAGTGAGATTTCTTTTTCTCGAGTTAAATGCTAGTCCTCAGAAAGAAACAAGCACTATACAAAGCAGAGCACAACTTTCCCAAAAAAACTAACAGAAAAGAAAAGTTAGAAAACGTATCCAACAAAAATCAATTCGTATGCAAATTAAAAACGAAAGAAAGCAAAGGTTGTCTAGAAGACTAAACCACCAGCAGCAAAGGCAATGGCAGCCAAGCCAGCGCCACCAATAGCAGCGGCAGAAGCTTCGTATGAGCTTACTTCTGGCTCTTGTGTGCCAGCAGAAGCTGCAACACTGGTAGATTCGGCAGTTTCAGTTGGTGCTTTTGACTTGACGTTTTCAACAGTAACTTCACCAGCTTCAGAAACGGTAACCTTGGTTTCTTCACAAA
>OGTC01000463.1_pt1 | contig 8892 bp, 8 predicted proteins | sample 1574531 | NCBI WGS metagenome assembly OGTC01 (sample SAMN03295859, study PRJEB24534) | human gut metagenome | isolation source: fecal sample 2 from infant 9 | host: Homo sapiens | place: USA: Pittsburgh, PA | collected 2014-07 | reverse complement strand
GTATTGATGCCTATAGTGCTATACTATAGGCATCAATACATGAGCAAAGGAGGACGCTCATATGGAAGACAAAGTTCTTTTAGCTGAAGCCTATCAACTCGTTTCAGAATTAAATCAAGCTATACAAAACTGTAAACAAGGATTACCTGATGATTTACGCTTACAGCGAAATATAGATGAGATTCTCAGAGAACTGAAAAAAGCTGAGAAATTAGACAATGCTATCTTAATTGAACTGGAAACTTTTTACCAACGGACTAGTCTTTTGATTGGACTTGGCTCACTAAAACTAAACGATCAAGCTCGCACTGCTTGGAGAAACTATGACAAGTTCCACTACGATCACGTCAAACACGTTTTGACTCTCTATGGACCCGTTTTTGGTTTCTAGAAAGATTTGAATTTCTCATTTCTTTTGACAAAGTGTTCCAAAAGGTATAAAATAAACATAATAATTTTCGGAGGTAAGGGAGACATGAACAACTAAGTCTATCAAATAAAGAACCTTTATTTAGTAGATCTTGTTTCTGTCTCTTTTTGTGCGCTCTTTTTTCTGCTGCTTTTTCAGCCCTTTTAAAAGAGGATTTTTTGACATAGACGATTAGCTCTACTAGGTAAAGTAGAGCTTTTGTTATGTATTATCCAAATTTAGAAAGGGCAATGATATGATAAAAATTAATCATCTAACTATAACACAAAATAAAGACCTACGAGACCTTATTTCCGATTTAAATATTACTATCCAAGACGGAGAAAAGGTCGCTATTATCGGCGAAGAAGGAAATGGAAAATCAACCTTACTTAAAACTTTAATGGGAGAAAGATTAGAGGATTTCACTATCAGGGGCGACATTCAGTCTGACTATCAGTCACTGGCCTACATTCCCCAACATCTCCCTGAAAAACTGAAGAAAAAATCTCTGCAGGACTACTTCTTTTTAGAGTCTGCTGATTTGGACTTCAGCATTCTCTATCGTTTGGCTGAGGAATTGCAATTTGATAGCAGTCGTTTTGCTAGTGACCAAGAGATTGGTAGCCTCTCGGGTGGCGAAGCTTTGAAAATTCAGCTCATCCATGAATTAGCCAAACCCTTTGAGATTCTATTTTTAGATGAACCTTCAAACGACCTGGACCTTGAGACAGTTGATTGGCTAAAAAAGCAAGTTCAGAAGATTGGGCAGACCGTTATTTTCATTTCTCATGATGAAAACTTCCTCTCTCAAACGGCAGACACCATTATCCACTTGCGACTGGTCAAGCATCGAAAGGAAGCTGAAACCCTAGTCGAGCACTTAGATTATGATCGCTATAGTGCCCAAAGGAAGGCTAACTTTGCCAGACAGAGCCAGCAAGCTGACAACGACCAACGATCCTATGATAAAGCCATAGAAAAGCATCGCCGAGTCAAGCAAAAGGTAGAAACTGCACTTCGCAATACCAAAGATAGTACTGCCGGACGACTACTGGCTAAAAAGATGAAAAATGTTCTTTCTCAAGAAAAACGCTATGAAAAAGCAGCTCAGTCCATGACCCAAAAGCCACTTGAAGAGGAAGAAATCCAACTTTTCTTTTCAGATATAGAGCCATTAGCAGCTTCTAAAGTCTTACTTCGACTGGAAAATGATACTTTATCCATCGGCCAACGAATTTTGTCTCAAAAACTCCAACTAACTATCCGTGGCCAAGAAAAAATCGGTATTATCGGACCAAATGGTGTTGGAAAATCAACTCTGTTAACCAAGTTACAGCAACTACTAAGCGCCAAAAGAGAGATTTCTCTTGGTGTTATGCCACAAGATTACCACAAAAAACTGCAATTGGATTTATCCCCAATAGCCTATCTCAGCCAAACTGGACAAAAAGAAGAACTACAGAAAATCCAATCCTTCCTAGCCAGTCTTAATTTCAGTTATCCAGAAATGCAGCATCAAATCCGCTCCTTATCTGGCGGGCAACAGGGTAAACTCCTGCTTTTGGATTTAGTGTTACGCAAACCAAACTTTCTCCTCTTAGATGAGCCTACACGAAACTTTTCTCCCACTTCTCAACCCGAAATCAGAAAACTCTTTGCCAATTATCCTGGTGGTCTGGTTACTGTTTCACATGATCGACGTTTCTTAAAAGAAGTCTGTAGGAGTATCTATTGTTTGACAAAAAATGGTTTAGAAATAGTTGATTTACAAGATTTATAAATGTAGAAAATAGTAAACATCCAAAGGAAAATCTCTGGATGTTTTTACATATGTTGCAAACGCTCAATCCGTTCTGAGATTGGCGGGTGAGTATAAAAGAGTTTTTGCAAGCCACCTCGTTTTTGAGGATCGTTGATGTAAAGTGCACTGCTAGCATCATCCACATGACGACTCATAGGCTGACTATGCTCCAGCTTACGAAGGGCATTGATCATCCCTTGAGGATTACGAGTCAACTCCACACTTGAAGCATCTGCTAAAAATTCTCGTTGACGAGAGATGGCTAGTTGTACCAAGGTTGCTGCTAGGGGAGCCAAAACAATTGCAAGGAGAGAAACGACTAGCATAATAATTTCAAGTCCACCACCATCTCGGTCATCACTTCTACGACCACGACCTGCACCACCCCACCACATCATGCGTCCAGCCATACTTGATAAAAGCGTAATGGCACTGGCAAGGGCAACTGCGATAGTAGAAATCCGAATATCATAGTTACGAATGTGACTGACTTCATGACCAATAACCGCCTCTAACTCTTCACGATTCATAATCGCAAGGAGTCCTGAAGTTGCTGCTACAGCTGCATTTTGGGGATTTGAACCCGTAGCAAAGGCATTTAAGCTGGCATCATCGATGATGAAGACACGTGGCATAGGGATTTGCGCCACCATAGCCATATCTTCCACAACATGATAGAGGGTTGGTGCAGTCTGCTCATTCACCTCACGCGCACCATTCATACTCATGACTATCTCTGTTGATTGAAAAATCATGGACAAGGCATAGATAAAGCCGATAATCAGAGCGATAACTAAGCCACCAAGACCAGATCGCATAAAGAGATAACCAACTGCATATCCAACTAAAGCCAAAAGTAAAAAGAATACTAGTAGTAAAATCCAAGTTCTTCGCTTATTACTCGCGATTTGATCATACAACATCCTAGTCACCTAAACCACTAAAATCAACCTTTGGTACTGCCTTTTCTTCTTCAGGTGTTTGAAGGAAATCAGCCACTTTAAAACCAAAGAGTCCAGCAACAAGGTTGCTTGGGAATGTTTCTAATTTAACATTATAGTTGCTAACAACACTATTGTAGAGTTGCCGAGAGTAAGAAATTTTATTTTCAGTATTGGTCAACTCCTCTTGCAATTGTGCAAAGTTGCCACTTGCTTTTAGGTCTGGATAATTTTCTGCAACCGCAAAGATTCCTGAAACCTGACGTGTAAGAGCATCACTAGCCTTCATAGCTTCTGCTGGTGAAGTTGCTGCGGCTACTTGATTGCGAAGCTCTGCAACTCTTTCAAGTGTTGAACCTTCATACTTTGCATATCCCTTTACAGTCTCAATCAAGTTTGGCAAGAGATCGTTACGACGTTTCAACTGAACATCAATCTGACTCCATGCCTCCTTAGTTTGCATGCGATTTTTAACCAAACCGTTATAACTAACAATTACGAAAATAACAATAAGAGCAAGAACTCCAAGAATAATCCAAGTCATCATATAATTCCTTTCTGCTTTTAGATTAATACTAGTATATCAAATTTCCATCTTTTTGTGGTAAAATAAGATGATACTTAAGAAGGAAACTACTATGAAACCAGAAACATTTTATCAACTACTAGCTGAACAAAATATCCATCTTTCTGACCAGCAAAAAGTTCAATTTGAGCGTTATTTTGAACTCTTGGTTGAATGGAATGAAAAAATCAACCTGACTGCTATTACAGAAAAAGAAGAAGTCTATCTCAAACACTTCTATGATTCCATCGCTCCTATTACACAGGGATTGATTGAAAACCAGCCCATTAAACTCATAGACATTGGTGCTGGAGCAGGTTTTCCTAGCCTTCCTATGAAGATTCTCTATCCTCAGCTAGATGTGACCATTATTGATTCCCTCAATAAACGAATCAACTTTCTTAATCTATTAGCCCAAGAACTAGGGTTAGAAAATGTCCACTTCTATCACGGACGTGCCGAAGACTTCGCCCAAGATAAGAACTTCCGTGCTCAGTTTGATATCGTTACGGCTCGTGCTGTTGCCCGTATGCAGGTCTTGTCCGAGTTGACTATTCCCTACTTAAAAGTCGGTGGAAAATTGCTAGCACTTAAGGCTAGCAATGCCCCAGAGGAATTAACTGAGGCTAAAAATGCCTTTAACCTTCTCTTTAGTAAGGTTGAAGATAATCTCAGTTACACACTTCCTAACGGAGACCCTCGCTACATTACTATTGTTGAGAAGAAAAAGGAAACTCCAAACAAATATCCACGTAAGGCTGGGATGCCTAACAAACGTCCGCTTTAGAAAGATTAAAAAATCTGCAAACTCATACCTCGCTCTCTCATTTCAAGGCTAGGGAAAAAATGATTTACAAAATCATTTTTTTCTGCTATACTATCCTAAGCAAAGGTTTTTAATGTCATCCCGTGAGGTGACGAAGGCGCAGATCTATATAAAACTCTTTAAAACTTGATATAGGAGTCTTGTTTTAGAGAGGTCTTACTCTAGGAGCCTATTGCTATAAAATAATGGGCTCTTTTTTGATGCCCAAAAGTGAGGTTAATATGAAACAGGAATCAACTGTTGATTTGCTTTTAGACGTTGACCAACGTCCTTCAGCTGGAAAGGGAATTCTTCTTAGCTTCCAGCACGTATTCGCCATGTTTGGTGCTACTATTTTAGTACCTTTGATCTTGGGAATGCCTGTATCGGTTGCCCTTTTTGCATCAGGTGTAGGAACACTCATTTACATGATCTCTACTGGCTTTAAAGTTCCAGTTTATCTGGGTTCTTCTTTTGCCTTTATCACAGCTATGTCACTTGCCATGAAAGAAATGGGTGGTGATGTATCTGCTGCTCAGACAGGGGTTATCCTGACTGGTCTTGTCTATGTCCTTGTTGCTGCAGGTGTGCGCTTTGCAGGTACAAAATGGATCGACAAACTCTTACCACCAATCATTATCGGTCCTATGATCATTGTTATCGGTCTTGGACTAGCTAGTTCAGCTGTTACCAACGCTGGGCTTGTAGCTGACGGAAACTGGAAAAACGCTCTTGTAGCCGTTGTTACTTTCTTGATTGCTGCCTTTATCAATACAAAAGGAAAAGGCTTCCTACGAATCATCCCATTCCTTTTTGCCATTATCGGTGGTTACCTCTTTGCCCTAGCACTTGGATTGGTTGACTTCACTCCTGTTCTTGAAGCTAACTGGTTTGAAATCCCTGGTTTCTACCTACCATTCAATACAGGTGGTGCCTTCAAACAATACGACCTTTACTTCGGTCCTGAAACAATTGCCATCTTACCAATCGCAATCGTAACGATTTCTGAACATATCGGAGACCATACCGTTTTAGGTCAAATCTGTGGACGCCAATTCTTGAAGGAACCAGGTCTTCACCGTACCCTTCTTGGTGACGGTATCGCAACTTCTGTTTCTGCCTTCCTTGGTGGACCAGCCAATACAACTTACGGAGAAAATACAGGGGTTATCGGTATGACTCGTATCGCTTCTGTCTCAGTTATCCGTAATGCTGCCTTTATTGCAATTGCCCTTAGCTTCCTTGGTAAATTTACTGCTTTAATTTCAACAATTCCAAACGCTGTTCTTGGTGGTATGTCTATCCTTCTTTACGGGGTTATCGCAAGTAACGGTTTGAAAGTCTTGATCAAAGAACGTGTTGACTTCGGTCAAATGCGTAACCTTATCATCGCTAGTGCTATGTTGGTGCTTGGACTTGGTGGAGCAATCCTTAAACTTGGTCCAGTTACCCTTTCAGGTACTGCCCTATCAGCTATGACAGGTATCATCCTAAACTTGATCTTGCCATACGAAAACAAAGACTAATCCATATAGAATCAACAAGAGGTCGGGACCAAAATCCCGACCTCAATTTTTATTCACAAGAAGACTTTAATACAGTGACTCATTGGACTGTTGTCAAAAAATTTGATTTCTCAATTTCCTGTCCTAAATTCCTAATTTCCCCAAACAATTAAGAGATACAAGAGACTTGAACCAAACGTATCTGCAAGAGCATGCATGATAAAGAATGGGAGTAAATTCTTGACCACATACTTGTACAAGAAATAATAAAAGAGACCATAAACAAGCTCAATAACCAAGGCCCAGAGTAAGTCTTGATAGGTATGGAAAGAAATTCTTATAATTACAGAATATACTAGAACCAGCCACTGATGCTTTTCTTTTACTTAAGTCAGCAATCCCAAGAAGAAAAATTCTTCATAAAAACCATTTAGAAGAGCATAACCAATGGCCATTGGCATCAAAACCATAAATTTTCGAATGATTTCCATGGGATCAATAAAAGGGATCAACTGAGGATTAGAATAATTGTACTCACCACTAAGGGTTGTTACAATATCACCAAATATTCCAACAAGAGCAAAAATAAGGGGTACCCAAATAAAAACAGACCAGCTCCAACGTATAGGTCTTGTTTAAAATCATAATTTCGAATCAAGAGATAAAGGAAAGTAATCCCTAACATCATCAATTGGAAATTGAAATTACTAGAATAAGCTGCCCCATCACTTGCTAGATTTGTCGTAGTTTCTGCGACGCTAGTAAGAGTTGAAGGCGATAAACTTTCCATAAATTGCTGGGTAGAACGAATGATAAACTCTCCAAACATTAAAACAGTGATGATGAGGATATCGAACCATTTTAAGTATCTTAAAGGTTTTGATGGATGAATACTTTGTAGCAAATTCATATTTCCTCCTTATCTTTAAATGTATGAATTGATTATAAACATTCATTCTTAAAGTTATATGAACCAACTTGCTGGAAGATTAAAAAACAGCCTTATCAAAGACTGTTTTAATCCATTAAACGGAATGATGTTTCTTTTCCAACATTAAATCCTTCAATGAAATGATAGTCACGGCTAGTAAAATCATTGCCATACCAAGAAAATCTACAGGATAAAAGATATCCCCCATAATCATGAAGGCAAAAAATACTGCCGAGATAGGCTCAATCGAAGCCAAAAGGCTAGACTTGACTGGTCCTATCATACTTGCTCCCTTGAGGAAGGCTGTATAGGCAAAGACCGTTCCAATCAGAATGATGCCTGCAAAAGCTAGAAAGATATCAAAAGATATGGGAATACTGGCCCCAATAAGGCCTGTAAAAGGTACTGCTAGAAAACCTGAGATGGTCATTCCAACACCAATAACCAATATGCTCCCCCATTTTTGAATCAATTTTATGGGTAAAATGATATAAAGAGCATAAGTCAGGGCCGAGAACAAACCCCAAAATAGACCAGATGGAGTCATCGAGAGTTGATCCAATTGCCCATGGGTTGCAATGAGAAAGGTCCCACCTATAGCTAAAAACATAGAGATGATTTCTGAAAGCGTCGGAGCCACCTTATCCTTGATACAAGTGTAAGCAAGAATTCCAACTGGACAGACATACTGGAGAACTGTCGCTGTCCCAGCATTTGTCTCCTGAATAGCTGAAAGATAAGCTAATTGATTTAGAAAAAGACCAAATAAAGAAAATAGCAAGAGAGAAAACAGACTTGATTTATCCTTCAGAAAAGCCATAAATTTATCCCTTGATTTAGTATAGGCAAGAAGAATCAGGAGTAAACCAGCAATTATCAAACGGATATTGGTCAGAACTAGGGCTGATATTCCATGAGCCATCAGGTACTGACCACTGGTTCCCGACAAGCCCCAAGCAATACCTGCAATAACTGTATAAAGAGTTCCTTTTAAAGCTTTCGACATACTTCCTCCCTAGTCTGCCTCTCGAATCAAGTCCATGACCTGATTACGATCCAATATCCACTGAGCACGCTCATCTTTCTCATAGGTTCGGTTAGATAAAAAGATTGCCGCCTCTTGTTTCTGTCGATTCCACATGATAAAAGTTCCAGTATAACCTGTATGGTCCAACCAATCACCTTCAAGATTCCAGGCCAATGAGCGTTCTTTATCACTCAGATCCGAAAAATTCTGACTCAATCCTTCAGCAAAATCATCCTGCAAATAATGCTCTAGAAAGATTTTTAAATCATGAACTGTAGAAAACAAGCCTGCACTACCTGCATGCTTTCCAAGCAAACGAGCCTTAGGATCATGGACCACTCCTGCTTTCTGTCCACGGACCGTTGGAACAGCACAGTTAACTGGACCAAACTGAGTTTCCTTCATTCCCCAAGGATCCAAAACTTGCTCTTGTAAAATCTGATCCAAGTCCTTTTCAAAATACTTTTCCAAGAGAAAACCTAGCAAGAGAAAGTGCACATCCGAGTAGAGAAAGGCTCTCTTCTCTCGGCGATTAAGATGAAACATGGCATTCCTCAACTGGTCTGCTGAGAGCTGATCCCTATTGAGGATATAGGGGTCCAAATCTGTCGCATGCGTTAGGAGTTGACGAATGGTGATGTCTGGGTAATCCACTTCTGGAAGATAGTCTCTTATGGAGTTATCTAACTCAATCTTGCCTTCCTTCCACAAAAAGGTTAAGACCGTTCCTACTCCAACGACCTTGCTCACACTTGCCAAATCATAGACCAAGCCCTCACGAGTCTGCTCACCAGTTTCTGGATTTGCTTCTCCTAGATACCAGTCAGTCCAAACGCCATCACGATAATACGCAAAAGAGGCACCAGGATAAATCCCTGCCTCAATTTGTTGCTCTATTTTTTGAA
>OGTC01000462.1_pt1 | contig 8902 bp, 8 predicted proteins | sample 1574531 | NCBI WGS metagenome assembly OGTC01 (sample SAMN03295859, study PRJEB24534) | human gut metagenome | isolation source: fecal sample 2 from infant 9 | host: Homo sapiens | place: USA: Pittsburgh, PA | collected 2014-07 | reverse complement strand
GTAGTATGTATCAAGTTGGAAATTTTGTTGAAATGAAAAAACCACATGCTTGTACCATCAAATCAACAGGTAAAAAAGCAAATCGTTGGGAAATTACACGTGTAGGAGCAGATATCAAAATCAAATGTAGTAATTGTGACCATGTTGTCATGATGGGGCGCTATGATTTTGATCGAAAAATGAATAAAATTCTTGACTAAGAAGCTTTAGTTAGAGGGTTAGCAAGTTTTCCCTTTTTGTGTTATAATATTAGGGATTGAAATGAAAACGGAGAATCAGAAAATATGGCTTTAACAGCAGGTATCGTTGGTTTGCCAAATGTTGGTAAATCAACACTATTTAATGCAATTACAAAAGCAGGAGCAGAGGCTGCAAACTATCCATTTGCGACGATTGATCCAAACGTTGGAATGGTTGAGGTTCCAGATGAACGCCTACAAAAATTGACTGAAATGATCACTCCTAAAAAGACAGTTCCAACAACATTTGAATTTACAGATATCGCAGGAATTGTAAAAGGAGCTTCAAAAGGAGAAGGGCTAGGGAATAAATTCTTGGCTAATATCCGTGAAGTAGACGCGATTGTTCACGTAGTTCGTGCTTTTGATGATGAAAATGTGATGCGCGAGCAAGGACGTGAAGACGCCTTTGTAGATCCACTTGCAGATATTGATACCATTAACCTGGAATTGATTCTTGCTGACTTAGAATCAGTGAACAAACGATATGCGCGTGTAGAAAAGATGGCACGTACGCAAAAAGATAAAGAATCAGTAGCAGAATTTAATGTTCTTCAAAAGATTAAACCAGTCCTTGAAGATGGGAAATCAGCTCGTACAATCGAATTTACAGATGAAGAACAAAAGGTTGTCAAAGGACTATTCCTTTTGACAACAAAACCAGTTCTTTATGTAGCGAATGTGGATGAGGATGTGGTTTCAGAACCTGACTCTATCGACTATGTTAAACAAATTCGTGAATTTGCAGCGACAGAAAATGCTGAAGTAGTCGTTATTTCTGCGCGTGCTGAGGAAGAAATTTCTGAGTTAGACGAAGAAGACAAGCAAGAGTTTCTTGAAGCTCTTGGGTTGACAGAATCAGGTGTAGATAAGTTGACGCGTGCAGCTTACCACTTGCTTGGACTGGGAACTTACTTCACAGCTGGTGAAAAAGAAGTTCGAGCTTGGACCTTCAAACGTGGTATGAAGGCTCCTCAAGCAGCTGGTATTATCCACTCAGACTTTGAAAAAGGCTTTATCCGTGCAGTAACCATGTCATATGAGGATCTAGTGAAATACGGATCTGAAAAGGCTGTAAAAGAAGCTGGACGCTTGCGTGAAGAAGGAAAAGAATATATCGTTCAAGATGGCGATATTATGGAATTCCGCTTTAATGTCTAAAAAATTTAATGAATAGTATCAATTAGGTTGGAAAAAAATTCCAACCCTTTTGGCTTTTGAAAGGAGAAATAAATGACCAAATTACTTGTAGGCTTGGGAAATCCAGGAGATAAATATTTTGAAACAAAACACAATGTTGGATTTATGTTGATTGACCAACTAGCGAAGAAACAGAATGTCACTTTTACACATGATAAGATATTTCAAGCTGATCTAGCATCATTTTTCCTAAATGGAGAAAAAATTTATCTTGTCAAACCAACGACATTTATGAATGAAAGTGGAAAAGCGGTTCATGCTTTATTGACTTACTATGGTTTGGATATTGAAGATTTACTCATCATTTACGATGATCTTGATATGGAAGTTGGAAAGATTCGTTTAAGAGCAAAAGGCTCAGCAGGTGGTCATAATGGTATCAAGTCTATTATTCAACATATTGGAACCCAAACCTTTAACCGTGTTAAGATTGGAATCGGAAGACCTAAAAATGGTATGTCAGTTGTTCACCATGTTTTGAGTACCTTTGACAAGGATGATTATATTGGTATTTTACAGTCTATTGACAAGGTTGACGATTCTATAAACTACTATTTGCAAGAGAAAAATTTTGAGAAAACAATGCAGAGGTATAACGGATAAATGGCGACCTTATTAGATTTATTCTCAGAAAATGATCAGATCCAAAAATGGCATCAAAATTTAACAGATAAAAAAAGACAATTAATGTTAGGTTTATCAACTTCTACAAAAGCTTTAGCAATTGCTAGTAGTTTGAAGAAAGAAGATAAGATTGTTTTACTGACGTCAACTTATGGAGAAGCAGAAGGACTTGTTAGTGATCTTATCTCTATCTTGGGTGAGGAACTGGTCTATCCATTTTTGGTAGATGACTCCCCTATGGTCGAGTTTTTGATATCTTCACAAGAAAAAATCATTTCACGGGTTGAAGCCTTGCGTTTTTTGACTGATTCATCTAAGAGAGGGATTTTAGTTTGTAATATCGCAGCAAGTCGATTGATTTTACCGTCTCCAAATGTATTCAAAGATAGTATTGTAAAAATCTCAGTTGGTGAAGAATATGACCAACACGCACTTATCCATCAGTTAAAAGAGATAGGCTATCGAAAAGTTACACAAGTACAAACTCAGGGCGAATTTAGTCTGCGAGGAGATATTTTAGATATTTTTGAAATATCCCAGTTAGAACCTTGCCGAATTGAGTTTTTTGGTGATGAAGTCGATGGTATTAGGTTATTTGAAGTCGAAACACAATTATCGAAAGAAAATCAGACAGAACTCACCATATTTCCAGCTAGCGACGTAATTTTGAGAGAAAAGGATTATCAACGAGGTCGGTCAGCTTTAGAAAAACAAGTTTCAAAAACGTTATCACCTATTTTAAAATCATACTTAGAAGAAATTCTTTCAAGTTTTCACCAAAAACAAATTCATTCTGATTCTCGGAAATTTTTATCTTTGTGTTATGACAAGACATGGACTATTTTTGATTATATCGAAAAAGACATACCAATATTCTTTGATGATTATCAGAAATTGATGAATCAGTATGAAGTCTTTGAAAGAGAATTAGCGCAATACTTTACAGAAGAGTTACAGAATAGTAAAGCATTTTCTGAGATGAAGTATTTTGCTGATACAGAGCAAATCTATAAAAAACAGAGTCCGGTTACCTTTTTCTCTAATCTGCAAAAGGGGTTAGGAAATCTCAAGTTTGACCAAATTTATCAATTTAATCAATATCCTATGCAGGAGTTTTTCAATCAATTTTCTTTTTTAAAAGAAGAAATTGAACGATATAAAAAAATGGATTACACCATTATTCTGCAGTCTAGCAATTCAATGGGAAGTAAAACATTGGAGGATGTGTTAGAGGAATATCAGATTAAATTGGATTCTAGAGATAAGTCAAGAATCTGTCAAGAATCTGTAAACTTAATCGAGGGCAATCTCAGACATGGTTTTCATTTTGTAGATGAAAAGGTTTTATTGATAACTGAACATGAGATTTTTCAAAAGAAATTGAAACGTCGTTTTCGAAGACAACATGTTTCAAACGCAGAGAGATTAAAAGATTACAATGAACTTGAAAAAGGAGATTACGTTGTTCACCATATCCATGGAATTGGTCAATATCTAGGGATTGAAACAATTGAAATCAAAGGGATTCACCGCGATTATGTTAGCGTCCAATACCAAAATGGTGATCAAATTTCTATCCCAGTAGAACAGATTCATCTACTGTCTAAATATGTTTCAAGTGATGGGAAAGCTCCAAAACTCAATAAATTAAATGACGGTCATTTTAAAAAAGCCAAGCAAAAAGTTAAGAACCAGGTAGAGGATATAGCTGACGATTTAATTAAACTCTACTCTGAACGTAGCCAGTTGAAGGGTTTTGCTTTTTCAGCTGATGATGAAGATCAAGATGCCTTTGATGATGCTTTCCCTTATGTTGAAACGGATGATCAACTTCGTAGTATTGAGGAAATCAAGAGAGATATGCAGGCTTCTCAGCCAATGGATCGACTTTTAGTTGGGGATGTTGGTTTTGGAAAGACTGAAGTTGCTATGCGTGCAGCCTTTAAGGCAGTCAATGATCACAAACAGGTTGTCGTTCTAGTTCCGACGACGGTTTTAGCGCAACAGCACTATACTAATTTTAAGGAACGATTCCAAAATTTTGCAGTTAATATTGATGTGTTGAGTCGCTTTAGAAGTAAAAAAGAGCAGACCGAAACACTTGAAAAATTGAAAAACGGTCAAGTTGATATTTTGATTGGAACACATCGTGTTTTGTCAAAAGATGTTGTGTTTGCTGATTTAGGATTGATGATTATTGATGAGGAACAGCGATTTGGTGTCAAGCATAAGGAAACCTTGAAAGAATTGAAGAAACAAGTGGATGTCCTAACCTTGACCGCTACTCCAATCCCTCGTACCCTCCATATGTCTATGTTGGGAATCAGGGATTTGTCTGTTATTGAAACTCCGCCGACTAATCGTTATCCAGTGCAAACCTATGTCTTAGAAAAGAATGATAGTGTCATTCGTGATGCTGTCTTGCGTGAAATGGAGCGTGGAGGTCAAGTTTACTACCTTTACAACAAAGTTGACACGATTGACCAGAAGGTTTCAGAATTACAGGAGTTAATTCCAGAGGCTTCGATTGGTTATGTTCATGGTCGAATGAGTGAAATCCAGTTGGAAAATACTCTACTAGACTTTATTGAGGGACAATACGATATCTTGGTGACGACTACTATTATTGAGACAGGGGTGGACATTCCAAATGCTAATACTTTATTTATTGAAAATGCGGACCATATGGGCTTGTCAACCTTGTATCAGTTAAGAGGAAGAGTCGGTCGTAGTAATCGTATTGCTTATGCCTATCTCATGTATCGTCCAGAAAAATCAATCAGTGAAGTATCTGAGAAGAGATTAGAAGCGATTAAAGGATTTACAGAATTGGGATCCGGATTTAAGATTGCTATGCGAGATCTTTCGATTCGTGGAGCAGGAAATCTCCTAGGAAAATCCCAGTCTGGTTTCATTGATTCTGTTGGTTTTGAATTGTATTCGCAGTTATTAGAGGAAGCTATTGCTAAACGAAACGGTAATGCTAACGCTAACACAAGAACCAAAGGGAATGCTGAGTTGATTTTGCAAATTGATGCCTATCTTCCTGATACTTATATTTCTGATCAACGACATAAGATTGAAATTTACAAGAAAATTCGTCAAATTGACAACCGTGTTAACTATGAAGAGTTACAAGAAGAGTTGATGGACCGATTTGGAGAGTACCCAGATGTAGTAGTCTATCTTTTAGAGATTGGTTTAGTCAAGTCATATTTGGACAAGGTCTTTGTTCAACGTGTGGAAAGAAAAGATAATAAAATTACAATTCAATTTGAAAAAGTCACTCAACGATTGTTTTTAGCTCAAGATTATTTTAAAGCTTTATCCGCAACGAACTTTAAAGCGGGCATCGCTGAGAATAAGGGATTAATGGAGCTTGTATTTGATGTCCAAAATAAGAAAGATTATGAAATTTTAGAGAGTCTGCTGATTTTTGGAGAAAGTTTATTAGAGATAAAAGAGTCTAAGAAAGAAAATTCCATTTGATATTTTTCTTCTATAAAATAGATAAAAATGATACAATAATAAGTTGAGGTAATAAGGATGAGATTAGACAAATATTTAAAAGTATCGCGAATTATCAAGCGTCGTACAGTCGCAAAAGAAGTAGCAGATAAAGGCAGAATCAAGGTGAATGGAATCTTGGCCAAAAGTTCAACGGATTTGAAAGTTAATGACCAAGTTGAAATTCGTTTTGGAAATAAGTTGCTACTTGTCAAAGTACTAGAGATGAAAGATAGTACAAAAAAAGAAGATGCAGCAGGCATGTATGAAATTATCAGTGAAACACGGGTAGAAGAAAATGTCTAAAAATATTGTACAATTGAATAATTCTTTTATTCAAAATGAATATCAACGTCGTCGCTACCTGATGAAAGAACGACAAAAACGGAATCGTTTTATGGGGTGGGTATTGATTTTGATTATGCTATTATTTATCTTGCCAACTTTTAATTTAGCGCAGAGTTATCAGCAATTACTCCAAAGACGTCAGCAATTAACAGACTTGCAAACTCAGTATCAAACTTTGAGCGATGAAAAGGATAAGGAGACAGCATTTGCTACCAAGTTGAAAGATGAGGATTATGCTGCCAAATATACACGAGCGAAGTACTATTATTCTAAGTCGAGGGAAATAGTTTATACGATTCCTGACTTACTTCAAAGGTGATAAAATGGAAAATTTACTAGACGTAATAGAGCAATTTTTGAGTTTATCAGATGAAAAACTGGAAGAGCTAGCTGATAAAAATCAATTATTGCGTTTACAAGAAGAAAAGGAAAGGAAGAATGCGTAAATTCTTAATTATTTTGTTGCTACCAAGTTTTTTGACCATTTCAAAAGTTGTTAGCACAGAAAAAGAAGTAGTATATACTTCGAAAGAAATTTATTACCTTTCACAATCTGACTTTGGTATTTATTTTAGAGAAAAGCTAACTTCTCCTATGGTTTATGGAGAAGTTCCTGTCTATGCGAATGAAGATTTAGTTGTTAAATCTGGAAAATTAAGTCCAAAAATAAGTTTCCAAATAACCGAGTGGCGTTTAAATAAACAAGGGATTCCGGTATTCAAGTTATCCAACCATCAATTTATAGCTGCAGACAAACGATTTTTATATGATCAGTCAGAGGTAACTCCAATAATAAAAAAAGTATGGTTAGAATCTGATTTTAAACTGTACAATAGTCCTTATGATTTAAAAGAAGTGAAATCATCCTTATCAGCTTATTCGCAGGTATCAATCGACAATACCATGTTTGTAGAAGGAAGAGAATTTCTACATATTGATCAGGTTGGATGGGTAGATAAGGAATCAACTTCTGAAGAAGATAATCGGATGGGTAAAGTCCAAGAAATGTTATCAGAAAAATATCAGAAAGATTCTTTCTCTATTTATGTTAAGCAACTGACTACTGGAAAAGAAGCTGGTATCAATCAAGATGAAAAGATGTATGCAGCTAGTGTTTTAAAACTACCTTATCTCTATTATGCGCAAGAAAAAATAAATGAGGGTCTTTATCAGTTAGATACGACTGTAAAATACGTATCTGAAGTCAATGATTTTCCAGGTTCTTATAAACCAGAGGGAAGTGGCAGTCTTCCTAAAAAAGAGGATAATAAAGAATATTCTCTAAAAGATTTAATTACGAAAGTATCAAAAGAATCGGATAATGTAGCTCATAACATATTAGGATATTACCTTTCAAACCAATCAGATGCAACATTTAAGTCCAAGATGTCTGCCATTATGGGAGATGATTGGGATTCAAAAGAAAAATTAATTTCTTCTAAAATGGCTGGGAAGGTCATGGAAGCTATTTATAATCAAAATGGATTTGTGCTAGAGTCTTTGACTAAAACAGATTTTGATAATCAGCGAATTACCAAAGGTGTTTCTGTGAAGGTAGCTCATAAAATTGGAGATGCGGACGAATTTAAGCATGATACGGGTGTTGTCTATGCAGATTCTCCATTCATTCTTTCTATTTTCACTAAGGATTCCGATTATGATACGATTTCTCAGATAGCCAAGGATGTTTATGAGGTTCTAAAATGAGGGAACAAGATTTTTTAAATCATTTTCTCAGGAAGGGATATTTCAAAAAGCATGCTAAAGTGGTGCTAGCTCTTTCTGGTGGATTAGATTCTATGTTTCTATTTAAGGTATTGTCTACTTATCAAAAAGAGTTAGAAATTGAATTGATTTTAGCTCATGTGAATCATAAGCAGAGAGTAGAATCAGATTGGGAAGAAAAGGAATTAAGGAAGTTAGCTGTTGAAGCTGGACTTCCTATTTATGTCAGCAATTTTTCAGGAGAATTTTCAGAAGCGCGTGCTCGAAATTTTCGTTATGAGTTTTTTCAAGAGGTCATGAAAAAGACAGGTGCGACAGCCTTAGTCACTGCCCACCATGCAGATGACCAGGTGGAAACGATTTTGATGCGTTTGATTCGAGGTACCCGTTTGCGCTATCTATCAGGAATTAGGGAGAAGCAAGTAGTCGGGGATATAGAAATGATTCGTCCTTTCTTGCATTTCCATAAAAAAGACTTTCCACCAATTTTTCACTTTGAAGATACATCAAATAAGGAAAATTATTATTTTCGCAATCGTATTCGAAACTCTTATTTACCAGAATTAGAAAAAGAAAATCCTCGATTTAGAGATGCAATCTTAAGCATCGGCAATGAAATTTTAGATTATGACTTAGCCATAGATGAATTATCTAACAATATTGATGTGGAAGATTTACAGCAGTTATTTTCTTATTCTGAGTCTACACAAAGAGTTTTACTCCAAACTTATTTGAATCGTTTTCCAGATTTGAATCTCACAAAAGCTCAGTTTGAAGAAGTTTGGCAGATTTTAAAATCTAAAAGCCAGTATCGTCATCCGCTTAAAAATGGCTATGAATTGATAAAAGAGTATCAACATTTTCAGATTTGTAAAATCGGTCCTCAGGCTGATGAAAAGGAAGATGAACTTGTGTTACACTATCAAAATCAGGTATCTTACCAAGGTTATTTATTTTCCTTTGGAATTCCTTTAGAAGGTGAATTAATTCAGCAGGTACCTGTTTCACGGGAAACATCTATACACATTCGTCATCGAAAAACAGGAGATTTTTTGATTCAAAATGGGCATAGAAAAAAACTCAGACGTCTATTTATCGATTTGAAAATCCCTATGGAAAAGCGAAAATCTGCTCTGATTATTGAGCAATTTGGTGAAATTGTCTCAATTTTGGGAATTGCGACCAGTAATTTGAGTAAAAACACGAAAAATGATATAATGAACACTATACTTTATATAGAAAAAATAGATAGGTAAAAT
>OGTC01000458.1_pt1 | contig 8968 bp, 8 predicted proteins | sample 1574531 | NCBI WGS metagenome assembly OGTC01 (sample SAMN03295859, study PRJEB24534) | human gut metagenome | isolation source: fecal sample 2 from infant 9 | host: Homo sapiens | place: USA: Pittsburgh, PA | collected 2014-07 | reverse complement strand
TGATAGTTGTTGAGTTTGTGCCCAAATTCATCAAAGGTCACATTGATCCCTTGGATAGCTAGGATTAGCTTGTCCGCAGATAGCATAGACTGCCCTAGTTCAAACTTGGACAACTGAGAAGCTGTTAGTCCCTCACAGGCCACATCTGACTGCTTGAGTTTTCTCGCCAAGCGCAATTCCTTGTAAAATTCCCCCAATTCCATTCTCTCAATCATCTTGCCACCTCCTAGCTTTTGCATATTATATCATTATTTTTATGGTTTTGTCAAAATATTCTGACATTTAAGAGAGCAAAAAAGCCAGCCTTAAGCTGACTCCTTATTCCATCGTATCAAAAGCGAGACTTGGTTTGGCATTGAGGTCCAAGCCTGAGAAGTTTTCTTTGTTCCACTCGCTGACGCTGGCATAGGCAATCATACCTGCATTGTCTCCACAGAGGCGCAGAGGTGGGATGATAACCTTGACATCTGTGATTTCAGTTGCTAGGCGTTCTCTGAGACCTTTATTGGCTGCCACACCACCTGCCACGACTAGAGTTTTAACAGGGTATTTCTCCAGGGCTTTCTTGGTTTTAGCCATGAGAATATCCAAGACAGCTGCTTGGAAGGAAGCACACAAGTCCTCTGTGGACAAGCTTTCTCCCTTTTGCTCGGCATTGTGGTGAAGATTGATAAAGGCCGATTTCAAACCAGAGAATGAAAACTCCAGATTATCCTCCTTAATCATGGCACGAGGGAAGTCATAAATATCCTGTCCCTGATGAGCTAGCTCGTCAATCTCACGACCGGCAGGATAGGTCAAGCCCATGACACGGCCAACCTTATCATAGGCCTCACCAACCGCGTCATCTCGCGTTTCTCCAACAATCTTGTAGTCACCAGCCTCAGAAACATAAACCAACTCTGTGTGTCCACCGCTGACCAAGAGGGCTAGCAAGGGAAACTCCAAAGGCTCCACGCTCTGAGCTGCCATAAGGTGACCAGCCATGTGGTTAACGGGAATCAGCGGAAGTCCATGTGCCCAAGCAAAGGCCTTAGCAGCTGATAAACCAACTAGTAAGGCTCCAACTAATCCTGGCCCATAGGTGACTGCAACAGCTGTCACGTCCTCTTCCGTAATCCTTGCTTCTGCCAGTGCCTCCTCGATACAAGCTGTAATGACCTCGACATGGTGACGACTGGCTACTTCAGGCACTACGCCCCCAAAACGTTTATGGCTCTCAATTTGACTAGCAATGACATTGGACAAGAGCTCATCGTCGTTTTTCAAGACGGCGACACTGGTCTCATCACAGGATGTCTCAAATGCTAAAATATATCTATCCTTCATCTATTTCTCTCTTCATGATAATGGCGTCCTCGACTGGGTCATGGTAGTAGGCCTTTCGCTCAGCGATGACCGCCATCTTTTCTTTCTTGTAAAATGCTTGCGCTCGATGATTTGACCTTCTGACTTCTAGGAAAATCTCCTTGTCTGTCGGTAATTGAGCAAACAAGGCTGATGCAATTCCTTGACCCTGATAGGTTTGTTTGACAGCGATTTGCAGGACTTCTGCTTCAAAAAGATTCTCCTGTACAGCTAGAAAGCCAATCACTTCTGTCCCATCATAAGCTAGAGCATACCAAGTCTGATCTTGAGACAGGTCTGCTTGGATTTGTTCCAGCGTCCAAGGACTGACTGGATAAACAACTGCCATAACAGCGTAGATGGCTTGAGCCAAGTCAGGTTGCTGTTGGATTCGTTTGATTTCTATCATAGACGTTTAATGTAAGACTCGCCAGACTCGGTGTGGTTCTTGAGCCAGTTTTCCTCAGCCTCAACACGTTTGAGGTAGTTCGGCACAAAATCATGCAAGGAGGCTGCTTCCTTGTCCCAGGCCCAGAGAGCTAGATTAGCTGCATTAGGCAAGGTTTCTTTGAAATTAGTCCTTGGCAAGTGTTCTTGAATCTGCTCCACAAAGGGGCCAACTTCTCCGACAAAGGTTACCTGACTAGCACCCTTGATTAGCTCAATCACTCGCTCAAAGGGCAGGTGTGCTTCTGGCATGACAGGTTTAGCATTTTCATAAAATCCTGCATAAACATTGTTGCGACGCGCATCCATTAAGGGGACAAACAAGCCTTCTTGTTGGTATGGCACCAGAGCCAAGAGGCTAGACATACCAACTAACTCGATGTTCAGAGTGTGAGCTAAGGTTTTGGCAGTTGCTACCGCAATTCGCAAGCCTGTGTAGCTACCTGGCCCTTCCGCCACCACGATTCGGTCCAAATCCTTGGGCGTCCAGTCCAAACTTTCCATCAAAAAATCGATGGCAGGCATGAGGGTAATACTGTGATTTTTCTTAATATTAATCGTCGTCTCGGCAAGAACCTGCTTGTCCTCTAAAATAGCGAGAGAAAGAGCCTTGCTGGACGTATCAAAAGCTAATACTTTCATAACACATTCCTATCTTTTTGTCTGCTTACTATTATACTACAAAAGCTGGCACATGGGAATTTTCTTTATTCCCAAACAAAAATGCCTACACTTAACTAAAAAACAATTCGCAAATAAAATTCAAAAAAATGCTCACTTTTCCTTTTCTTTTCCGAATATAAAAGTGAACAAGAAAATTGAAAGGATCCCCATAAAAAATTTGGTAAATCATGCTAGATAAGAAACACATTTTTAGAAGGATAAATTTTATTGTCTTCATCTCTTACAGTTTGCTCAGCATTCTCAATGATTTAAACATTACTACTATCCCTTTACCAATCGATCTATCTGTTTGTATTGTTTTATTTTTATGCTTCAACTCCATTTTTGAGCAGAACAATGACTCCATAAAAATAATAAGCCCTGAAAATTCCATTGTCATGTCATTTTTGAAAAATGCAAAGACCACCTCATCTTGATAGATGGGGTGGAATTTTCGTGTCGTAAATCTACTATCTCTATATCCCCAAACAAAAAGCCCCAGCATAAGCGGGGCATCTAAGCATTTAATCCAAAGTAAAATACAAACCAAACAACATAGGTTACAAGGAGGAGAAAAAGCGAGTAGAGAGTCACAAAGGTAATTTTCCACAAGAACTTGGTTTGTCGTCGTTCCAGTTTGGCAAATAGAAGATTCCCTCCATAAACGCAAGCAACAAAAACAATAAAAGCTACCAAGCGAGCTCCGATAGCAAAAGCAAATAAGTTATACATAGGGCAACCTCCTTGACTTAAAAACTATATGGAATTATGACAAGCAATAAATTTCACTTCCGTTATCAATATAACACATTTTCTTTATTTTTGCAAGCGCTTACCAAGGAAATCGGCCTGTGACTTTCTCGTTTCCGTCTTTTACTAATTTTTCATTTTGTGGTATAATTGAAATAATTGTAACGAATCAAGGTCAATCTAGACACAAAATGGAATGAAATCAAGCAAATCTATGCTAAAAGTTTGGAATAAGCTGACCTGTAAAATAGAAAGGAACTATATGATTTACAAAGTTTTTTATCAAGAAACAAAAGAACGTAGCCCACGCCGTGAAACAACACGCGCACTTTACCTAGACATCGATGCCAGCTCAGAACTTGAGGGTCGTATCGCTGCTCGCCAACTTGTCGAAGAAAATCGCCCAGAGTACAATATCGAGTATATCGAACTCTTGTCTGACAAATTGCTAGATTACGAAAAAGAAACTGGCGCCTTCGAAATTACGGAGTTCTAATATGGCCTATACTCTTAAACCTGAAGAAGTTGGCGTTTTTGCCATCGGTGGTCTGGGAGAAATCGGGAAAAACACATACGGAATTGAATACCAAGACGAGATTATCATCGTCGATGCTGGGATTAAATTCCCAGAAGATGACTTGCTGGGTATCGACTATGTCATTCCTGACTACTCTTACATCGTAGACAACATCGACCGCGTCAAGGCTGTTTTGATTACCCACGGACACGAGGACCACATCGGTGGGATTCCATTCCTGCTCAAGCAAGCAAATGTCCCTATCTATGCTGGACCGCTTGCCTTGGCTTTGATTCGTGGGAAACTCGAAGAACACGGCCTCTTACGCAACGCCAAACTTTACGAAATCAACCACAATACTGAGTTGACCTTTAAAAATCTCAAGGCAACTTTCTTTAGAACGACTCACTCTATTCCAGAGCCTTTGGGGATTGTCATTCATACTCCTCAAGGGAAAATTGTCTGTACGGGTGACTTCAAGTTTGACTTAACACCAGTTGGTGAACCAGCAGATTTGCATCGTATGGCAGCTCTTGGTGAAGACGGTGTACTCTGTCTCCTGTCTGACTCGACAAATGCAGAAATTCCAACCTTTACCAACTCTGAAAAAGTCGTTGGCCAGTCCATCATGAAGATTATCCAAGGCATAGAGGGACGTATCATCTTTGCATCCTTTGCCTCAAATATCTTCCGTCTCCAGCAAGCAACAGAAGCTGCTGTTAAGACTGGGCGCAAGATCGCTGTCTTTGGTCGTTCTATGGAAAAGGCCATTGTCAACGGAATCGATCTTGGCTACATCAAAGCTCCTAAGGGAACCTTTATCGAGCCAAATGAAATCAAAGACTACCCTGCAGGCGAGGTTCTCATCCTTTGTACAGGTAGTCAGGGCGAGCCTATGGCTGCCCTCTCTCGTATCGCCAACGGAACCCACCGTCAGGTACAACTCCAACCAGGTGATACCGTTATCTTCTCTTCAAGTCCAATTCCTGGAAACACTACTAGCGTCAACAAGCTGATTAACATCATTTCAGAAGCTGGTGTCGAAGTTATCCACGGTAAGGTTAACAATATCCATACATCTGGACACGGTGGCCAGCAAGAGCAAAAACTCATGCTCCGCTTGATTAAGCCAAAATACTTCATGCCTGTCCACGGTGAATACCGCATGCAAAAAGTCCACGCTGGACTAGCGGTAGATACTGGTGTTGAGAAGGACAATATCTTTATCATGAGCAATGGTGATGTGCTTGCCCTCACTGCTGACTCAGCTCGTATTGCAGGTCATTTCAACGCCCAAGATATCTATGTCGATGGAAATCGTATCGGTGAAATCGGTGCTGCTGTCCTCAAAGATCGTCGTGATCTATCTGAAGACGGTGTCGTTCTAGCAGTCGCAACTGTTGACTTCAAATCACAGATGATTCTATCTGGTCCAGACATCCTCAGTCGAGGCTTTGTCTACATGAGAGAGTCTGGCGACCTGATTCGCCAAAGCCAACGCATCCTCTTCAATGCAATTCGTATCGCACTGAAAAACAAGGATGCTAGCGTGCAATCTGTCAATGGTGCCATTGTCAACGCTATTCGCCCCTTCCTCTATGAAAATACAGAACGTGAACCGATCATCATCCCAATGATCCTCACACCAGATGAAGAATAATACTCTTCGAAAATCTCTTCAAACCACATCAGCTTCGCCTTGCCGTATATATGTTGCTGACTTCGTCAGCTCTATCTACAACCTCAAAGCAGTGCTTTGAGCAACCTTCGGCTAACTTCCTAGTTTGCTCTTTGATTTTCATTGAGTACAAGTCAACAAAACAGCCCCGTCTTCGGAGCTGTTTTTCTCTATGCTTTCTTTTCTTGATTTTTAGAAATACTACGATTTTTACCTTCAAGATACACCATCAAAATAGAAATATCTGCTGGGTTTACTCCCGAAATACGGCTGGCTTGGCCGATGGTTTCTGGATTGATGAGTTTGAACTTCTGACGGGCTTCTGTCGCGATAGAATCAATGTCATCCCAATCAATATTGGCTGGAATGCGTTTTTCTTCCATGCGTTTCATCTTGGCAACCTGGTCCATGGCTTTGGAAATATAGCCTTCGTACTTGATTTCTGTTTCAATCAATTCGATAATCTTGTCATCCAAGTTCTCTGCAGCTGGTCCGATGAAAGCCACCACATCTTGATAAGAAACTTCTGGACGGCGAAGGAATTCCTTGGCTGTCACTGCATCTGTCAACGGCTTGAAGCCCATCTCCTCAACCTTGGCATTTGTTTCCTTGACTGGCTTGAGTTTGATGCTGTCTAGGCGCTTCATCTCATTTTCAAATTGATTTTTCTTGATTTCAAAACGAGCCCAGCGTTCATCATCCACAAGACCAATCTCACGTCCCATCTCAGTCAAACGCATATCAGCATTATCATGACGGAGGATGAGACGGTATTCAGCACGACTGGTCAAAAGACGATAAGGTTCGATAGTCCCCTTGGTTACCAAATCGTCAATCATGACCCCAATATAACCGTCACTACGCTTCAAAATCAACTCAGGTTTGCCTTGGACTTTCAAAGCCGCATTGATACCCGCGATAATCCCTTGGCCTGCTGCCTCTTCGTAACCTGACGTTCCATTTGTCTGACCAGCAGTGAAAAGACCTGAGATTTTCTTGGTTTCCAGAGTCGCACGCAACTGGTGAGGCAAGACCATGTCATACTCAATGGCATAACCAGTTCGCATCATCTCAGCATTTTCCAAACCTTTGATAGAATGCACCAGCTCACGCTGGACATCCTCAGGTAGACTGGTTGAGAGGCCTTGGACATAGACTTCCTCTGTATTGCGTCCCTCTGGCTCAAGGAAAAGTTGGTGACGTTCCTTGTCCGCAAAGCGCACAATCTTGTCTTCAATCGACGGACAGTAACGAGGCCCCACTCCCTTAACCACACCTGTAAACATAGGCGCACGGTGGAGATTGTTTTGAATAATCTCATGACTGGTACCGTTAGTATAGGTCAACCAACATGGCACTTGGTCTTTGACATAATCCTCATCACGTGAAGTGTATGAGAAATGATTAGGCGCTTCGTCTCCTGGCTGAATTTCTGTCACATCGTAGTTGATTGAAGAAGCCTTGACACGTGGAGGCGTTCCTGTCTTGAAACGACCAATTTCGAGGCCAAGTTTCTTGAGATTGTCAGCAAGGTTAATCGAAGCTAGGCTGTGGTTTGGTCCTGATGAGTACTTGAGGTCTCCGATGATGATTTCCCCACGGAGAGCAGTCCCTGTCGTCACGATAACGGCCTTAGCAGCATATTCTTGATGGGTCGCTGTACGAACACCGACAACTTTGCCGTCTTCCACCAAAATCTCATCAATCATGGTTTGACGAAGGGTCAGATTTTCTTGGTTTTCAACTGTCTTGCGCATTTCCTTAGAGTAAAGTTCCTTGTCAGCCTGCGCACGAAGGGCACGGACAGCTGGACCCTTCCCTGTGTTGAGCATCTTCATCTGGATGTAAGTCTTGTCAATGGTTTTGGCCATTTCACCACCAAGTGCATCAACTTCACGCACAACGATCCCCTTGGCAGAACCACCGATAGAGGGGTTACAAGGCATGAAAGCCAGCATTTCAATGTTGATGGTCGCAAGCAAGACCTTACACCCCATACGGCTAGCTGCTAGGGATGCTTCTACCCCAGCATGTCCCGCACCGATTACAATAATATCGTATTCTTCTGTAAAATTATAAGTCATGTTTTTCTCCTATTCCTCAAGATGAATGTGTCTTAGTTGGCCGTCCCAATCTGGTAAGGCTGTTTTTAAAAAGGCTGGAACTAGCTGGATATTCTCAAGATTATCCAACTCAATCCACTCACAGGGCTGCGTTTTTTCATCTTCCTGCATGGTCAATGGGGCATCCTCAAGCAAGTCCACCAGATAATGAAACTCAACGTTGTGATAGGAAACACCGTCCTGTTCAAAACGATTTTCAACTACGAAAGCTAGCTGGTCAGCTTGAGCTTTGACACCCAGTTCTTCCCTCACTTCACGGACTACCGCGTCTTCCGTGCTTTCATTGACTTGAATCGCACCACCAATTGTGTAATACTTGCCCTTATCTTTGGTGACTAGAAGCTTGCGATTTTGAAGAATCAAAGCTGTCGCCCGAACACCAAAAACCGTATTGTCTACTTTTGTCCGAAAGTCTTGCTGAGTCATTCTTGTCCTTTCCCTTAAACGACACAAAAACAGTCAAAACTCCAAAGAAGTGCAGGACAAAAAAGCCTGCAACATCCATGAGCTTTGACCATCATTTCTATTGCTTTTATTATTGTAGCAAATTGAGAAAATTTGTCAATCTAAATGTACTGACAAACTTGTCCATCGCGGTAAGCATTGTCAATCAAGCCACCACCTAGACACTCTTCGCCATCGTAAAAGACAACTGCCTGTCCCGGTGTGATAGCGCGTTGCGGTTCTGCAAATATAACTTCTGCCTTGTCTCCTTTGACATGTACTGTCACCTTAGAATCAGGCTGACGGTAGCGGAATTTTGCTGTGCATTCTAGCGTAAATTCCTCTGGCATGTCACGAGTAAAGTGGACTTGGCTAGCCTCTAGGCTGGTTGACATGAGCGAATCATGGTAGAAACCTTGGCCTACATAGAGGATATTCTTGCTTAGGTCTTTTCCGACAACGAACCAAGGTGCATTGTCACCACCGTGTTGGCCACCAATACCGAGACCGCCACGCTGACCAATTGTATAATACATAAGGCCTGCATGCTCACCCATATCGCGACCATCCACAGTCATCATGCGACCAGGCTGAGCTGGCAGATAGTTGCTGAGAAAGTTTTTAAAGTTCTTTTCTCCGATAAAACAAATCCCTGTCGAGTCTTTCTTCTTAGCAGTCGCAAGACCTGCTTCTTCTGCTAGTTTGCGAACTTCAGGCTTTTCCAAATGTCCCAGTGGGAACATGGTCTTTTGTAATTGTTCTTGTGAAAGTTGGCTGAGGAAATAGGTCTGGTCTTTGCCATTGTCCGCGCCACGAAGCATGTGAACGACGCCATCCTCATCACGCGCCACTCGGGCATAGTGCCCAGTCGCTACATAGTCTGCTCCCAAGGTCATCGCATAGTCCAAAAAGGCCTTAAACTTGATTTCCTTGTTACACATCACGTCTGGATTTGGCGTGCGTCCTGCACGGTATTCCGCTAGGAAATACTCAAAAACG
>OGTC01000457.1_pt1 | contig 8984 bp, 7 predicted proteins | sample 1574531 | NCBI WGS metagenome assembly OGTC01 (sample SAMN03295859, study PRJEB24534) | human gut metagenome | isolation source: fecal sample 2 from infant 9 | host: Homo sapiens | place: USA: Pittsburgh, PA | collected 2014-07 | reverse complement strand
GGATTCTTAGATAGCGATAGTGTGAACGGGATCACCGTTATTCCGCTAAATGATAATCTCAATAATCGCATGGTTTATGTGAAACGTGAGGAAGTAGACTTGAGCCAAGCAGGGACTTTATTTGTAGAGGTCATGCAAGAGTATTTTGATCAGAAGAGGAAAGCATGAAAAAAAGAGGAATAGTTGCAGGGATTATAGTAGCCTTGATTGTCTTAGATCAATTGGTAAAGGCTTACGTCGTTCAGAATATTGCTCTTGGTGAAGTTAAATCCTGGATCCCAAATCTGGTCAGTTTGACCTATCTGCAAAATAGAGGGGCAGCTTTTTCAATGCTCCAAGATCAGCAGTGGTTTTTTGCAGTGATAACTCTTGTAGTTATGGCAGGGGCTATCTGGTATCTGCATAAGCATATAGAGGATTCCTTCTGGACAGTCTTTGGATTGGTTCTGATTATTGCAGGTGGTCTAGGGAACTTTATCGATCGCATCAGTCAAGGATTCGTGGTGGATATGTTTCACTTAGACTTTGTTAATTTTGCTATATTCAATGTGGCAGATAGCTATCTGACAGTAGGAGTGCTTGTTCTATTGCTTGCAATGCTAAAAGAGGAAATGAATGGAAATTAAAATTGAAACAGGTGGACTACGCTTAGATAAGGCTTTGTCAGATTTGACAGAATTGTCCCGTAGTCTCGCCAATGAACAAATCAAATCAGGTCAAGTCTTGGTAAATGGTCAGGTCAAAAAAGCCAAGTATACGGTCCAAGAGGGCGATGTCGTTACTTATCAGGTGCCAGAACCAGAGGTTTTGGAGTATGTAGCTGAAGATATTCCTCTAGAAATCATTTATCAAGATGAGGATGTAGCAGTAGTCAATAAACCTCAAGGGATGGTTGTTCATCCAAGTGCTGGACATACGAGTGGTACCTTGGTTAATGCCCTTATGTACCATATCAAGGACCTATCGGGCATCAATGGTGTATTGCGTCCAGGGATTGTCCATCGTATTGATAAAGATACATCTGGACTCTTAATGATTGCTAAAAACGATGATGCCCATTTAGCACTGGCTCAAGAATTGAAGGACAAGAAGTCTCTTCGCAAATATTTGGCTATTGTTCATGGTAATCTTCCCAATGACCGTGGTGTGATTGAAGCGCCGATCGGACGTAGTGAAAAAGACCGCAAGAAACAAGCAGTAACTGCTAAAGGAAAACCAGCAGTGACACGTTTCCAAGTCTTGGAGCGCTTTGGTGATTATACCTTGCTGGAATTGCAACTGGAAACTGGAAGAACTCACCAAATCCGTGTACACATGGCTTATATCGGTCATCCTGTCGCTGGCGATGAGGTATATGGCCCTCGTAAAACCTTGAAAGGACATGGGCAATTTCTCCATGCCAAGACTCTTGGATTTACCCATCCAAGAACAGGGGAAACTATGGAATTTACTTCCGAAATCCCAGATATCTTTAAAGAGACTCTGGAAAAACTTCGAAATAACTAGACAGAAAAAGGACTCAAGCGAGTCCCTTTTATTTGCGTTTTTTCTTAGCTTTTTTCATTTTGTTAGCCATGCGTTTCATGGATTGCTTCATAGCAAATTCCCCGATTTTGCCCTTGAGACCTCCACCGAACATCTGGCTCATATCAGGCATTCCTGCTCCTCCAAGAGCTGACAAGTCAGGCATACCACCTTGTCCCATCATACCTTCAAGGGCAGACATATCCATACCACCAGGCATATTTTTTGGAAGGTTATTAGGGTTGATGCCCATCTGTTTCATCATCTTGTTCATGTCACCAGACATGACACCTTGCATGAGTTGTTTAGCTTGGTTGAAGTCCTTGATGAACTTGTTGACTTCGATAAAGGTATTACCAGAACCAGCAGCGATACGGCGACGGCGACTTGGAGTAAGTAAGTCTGGATTTTCACGTTCTTCTGGAGTCATAGAAGAGACGATGGCACGTTTGCGAGCAATTTGTTTTTCATCCACCTTCATATTTTGAAGGGCAGGATTGTTGGCCATACCTGGAATCATCTTGAGCAAATCTTCCATTGGCCCCATATTTTGTACCTGATCCAACTGATCGATGAAATCGTTGAAATCAAAGGTGTTTTCCCGCATCTTTTCAGCCATTTCAAGGGCTTTTTGCTCATCGTATTCTTGGGAAGCTTTCTCAATCAGAGTCAGCATATCTCCCATACCGAGAATACGGCTGGCCATACGGTCAGGGTGGAAGGTTTCAATGTCGGTAATCTTTTCACCAGTACCAGTGAATTTGATTGGTTTTCCTGTGATATGACGAACAGAAAGGGCCGCACCACCACGAGTATCCCCATCAATCTTGGTAAGGATGACACCGGTAACTTCTAATTGAGCGTTAAATTCTCGCGCAACGTTGGCAGCTTCCTGACCAATCATGGCATCGATAACGAGAAGGATTTCATTTGGTTGAGCAAGAGCTTTTACATCACGAAGCTCATTCATGAGGAGCTCGTCAATTTGCAGACGACCAGCCGTATCAATCAAGACATAGTCGTTATGGTTGGCTTTAGCTTGCTCTAAACCTTGGCGAACAATCTCAACCGCAGGAACTTCAGTTCCAAGTGCAAACACAGGAACATCAATCTGTTGCCCCAGTGTTTTCAATTGGTCAATAGCTGCAGGACGATAGATGTCGGCCGCAATCATCAGAGGACGAGCATCCTCTTCCTTTTTGAGTTTGTTGGCGAGTTTTCCTGCAAAGGTTGTTTTACCAGCACCCTGCAAACCGACCATCATGATAATGGTTGGAATTTTTGGAGACTTGATAATCTCAGCTGTATCAGAACCAAGAACTGCCGTCAATTCTTCATTGACAATCTTGATGATTTGTTGAGCTGGATTGAGGGTATCAATGACTTCATGACCAATGGCACGTTCACGAACCTTCTTGATAAAGTCCTTAACCACTGGCAAAGCAACGTCGGCTTCTAAAAGTGCTAGACGAATTTCCTTGGTTGCTTCTTGGATATCGCTCTCTGTAATTTTTCCTTTTTTACGTAGGTTTTTAAAGACGTTCTGCAAACGTTCTGTTAAATTTTCAAATGCCATATTTATTCCTCTTATTCTCTATTATCAATACTTGTTAAAATCTCAACTTGCTCTTGGAGAAAGGTATCCTCTGGATAACGCTCCAAAATCTGATCAAAAATCTGACTGCGGACAATGTAATCAGAGTACATATGAAGCTTCATTTCATAATCTTCCAGTATCTTTTCTGTACGTTTGATATTATCATAAACAGCCTGACGACTGACACCGAATTCTTCAGCGATTTCAGCCAAACTATAATCGTCTGCATAGTAGAGTTCGATGTAGTTCATCTGCTTATCAGTCAAAAGGGCTGCATAAAATTCAAACAGAGCATTCATTCGATTGGTTTTTTCAATTTCCATAAGATTTATTATACCAAAAAAAAGCCCAAACCGCTAGCTGGGGGCTGATTTTAGCTAGAAGTTAGAAAATAAGCTTTTCACTGTTCTTTTCTGACTATGAAGCCTTTTTTTGATATAATGGATAGGATTATAATGATTTAGAAAGAGGTAGTCATGAAAGAATTAGAATCAGTGTTACAAGACCGTTTTGAGCTTGTTTTTACAGATAAAAGCTTACTTGAAACAGCTTTTACCCATACCAGTTATGCCAATGAGCACCGCCTCTTAAAAATTTCACACAATGAACGCTTGGAATTTTTAGGAGACGCTGTTCTACAGTTATTGATTTCAGAATATCTGTTTAAAAAATACCCTAAAAAACCAGAAGGGGACTTGTCAAAACTCCGTGCTATGATTGTCCGTGAGGAGAGTTTGGCTGGTTTTGCTCGTGATTGTCAGTTTGACCAGTTTATCAAGCTTGGTAAGGGGGAGGAAAAGTCTGGTGGTCGTAACCGAGACACGATCTTGGGCGACGCTTTTGAAGCCTTTTTGGGTGCTCTGCTTTTAGATAAGGATATAAAGACTGTAAAAACCTTTATCTACCAAGTCATGATTCCTAAGGTTGAAGCTGGCGATTTTGAGATGATCAAGGATTATAAGACTCACCTTCAAGAATTGCTCCAAGTTAATGGAGATGTTGATATTCGCTATCAGGTGATTTCAGAGATTGGGCCAGCCCATGATAAGATGTTTGAGGTTGAAGTCCTTGTTGAGGGGCAAAGTCTAGGTTCAGGTAAAGGACGCTCTAAAAAATTGGCCGAGCAGGAAGCCGCTAAAAATGCAGTTGAGAAAGGGCTGGATTCATGTATTTAAAGGAAATTGAGATCCAAGGGTTTAAGTCCTTTGCTGACAAGACCAAGGTTGTTTTTGACCAAGGGGTGACGGCGGTTGTAGGACCAAATGGCTCTGGGAAATCAAATATCACTGAAAGCCTCCGTTGGGCACTTGGTGAATCTAGTGTCAAGAGTCTTCGTGGCGGGAAGATGCCTGATGTCATCTTTGCAGGAACAGAAAGTCGGAAACCTCTAAACTACGCTTCTGTTATTGTTACTTTGGATAACCAAGATGGCTTTATCAAGGATGCAGGCCAGGAAATCAAGGTGGAGCGTCATATCTATCGTACTGGAGACAGTGAGTATAAGATTGACGGTAAAAAAGTTCGTCTTCGTGATATTCATGACCTTTTCTTGGACACTGGACTTGGACGTGATTCCTTCTCCATCATATCCCAAGGGAAAGTTGAAGAGATTTTTAACTCTAAGCCTGAGGAACGTCGCGCTATTTTTGAAGAAGCTGCCGGAGTTTTGAAGTATAAAACCCGTCGAAAAGAAACTGAAAGCAAGCTCCAACAAACTCAGGACAACTTGGATCGTTTGGAAGATATCATTTATGAGTTAGATAATCAAATCAAACCATTAGAAAAGCAAGCAGCAACAGCTCGTAAATTTATGGACTTGGACGGTCAGCGTAAAGCCATCTACTTAGATGTTTTAGTTGCACAAATTCAGGCTAATAAGGCTGAATTGGATGTGACAGAAGAAGAATTAAACCAAGTCCAAGAACTGTTGACTAGTTATTATCAAAAACGTCAAGACTTAGAAGAAGCAAACCAAACTCTCAAAAAGAAACGTCATGATTTGCAGGCTGAGATGGCAAAAGACCAGTCAAGCTTGATGGATTTGACTAGTTTAATCAGTGATTTAGAACGTAAGTTGGCCTTGTCTAAACTAGAAACTGAGCAAGTCGCCCTCAATCAACAAGAGGCTCAGGCTCGTTTAGCTGGTTTGGATGAAAAGAGAAATGCTCTCATTGAGGAGAAGGAAGAAAAAGAAACCAATCTTAGTCAGTTAGAAGAAAATTTAGCGGTCAATACTAAGGAACTCAATCGTTTAGAGGCTGAGTTGTTAGCTTTTTCTGATGATCCAGACCAGATGATTGAGCAACTGCGTGAGCGCTTTGTTGCTTTCTTGCAGGAAGAAGCGGATGTCTCTAACCAGTTGACACGGATTGAAAATGATCTTGAAAATAGTCGCCAACAGACTCAAAAGCAAGAAGAACAATTGGAGTCCTTGAAGGAACAATTAGCTTCTGCCAAATCTAAGGCAAGTAAACAAGAGGCTGATCTAAAATCAGCAAAAGAAAAAGTACAGACCTTGCTTGCTGACTATCAGACGAATGCTAAACAGGAAGAAGAACAAAAGCAGGCTTATCAAAGTCAGCAAAATCAACTTTTTGACCGTTTGGATAGTCTAAAAAATAAGCAGGCCAAGGCGCAAAGTCTGGAAAACATTCTTAAAAACCATAGTAATTTCTATGCAGGTGTTAAGAGTGTTTTACAAGAGAAAAATCGCCTGGGCGGTATTGTCGGAGCGGTCAGTGAACATTTAACCTTTGATGTTCGCTATCAGACAGCCCTCGAAATTGCCCTCGGTGCAAGTAGCCAACACATTATCGTTGAAGATGAACAGGCAGCAACAAAGGCCATCGATTTTCTTAAGAGAAACCGAGCTGGTCGCGCTACCTTCCTACCTTTGACAACTATTAAGGCACGTAGCATTTCTGGGCAGAATCAAGATGTGATTGCCTCAAGTCCAGGTTTTCTTGGAATGGCAGATGAGCTGGTTTCCTTTGATGCTAAGCATGAAGCTATCTTTAAAAATCTGCTAGCTACCACAGCTATCTTTGATACAGTGGAGCATGCGCGTGATGCGGCTCGTAAGGTGCGTTATCAAGTTCGGATGGTAACTCTCGATGGTACAGAATTGCGAACAGGTGGTTCTTATGCTGGTGGTGCCAATCGTCAAAATAACAGTATTTTCATCAAGCCTGAATTGGAGCAATTGCAAAAAGAAATTGCTCAAGAGGAAAAGCTCCTTAGTCAGGAAGAAGAAAAACTGAAAACAGTTCAAGAAAACTTAGCTAGCCTCACTCAGACTTTGGAAACTATTAAGTCTAAAGGAGAGCAAGCTCGTATAGAGGAGCAGGGCTTATTTCTTGCTTATCAACAAACTTGCCAGCAAGTCGAGGAACTCGAAACACTTCTAGAACTTCAGGAAAAAGAATTAAACAATCTCAGAGGTGGAGATTGGCAAGCTGAAAAAGAAAAATGCCAAGAACGTCTCGCAGTCATTGCAACTGAAAAGCAAAAGCTTGAATCAGAAATTGAAGAAATCAAGTCCAATAAAAATGCTATTCAGGAACGCTACCAAAACTTGCAGGAAAAACTTTCCCAAGAACGTCTCCATAAAACAGAAATGGTAGGGCGAAAACGTTACGAAGTTGCAGATATTGAACGGATTAACAAAGAACTTGAGAACCTCAATATTGAACAAGAAGAAATTGAACGTCTTTTGCAAGAAAAAGTAGACAATCTTGAAAAAGTTGATACAGAACTTTTGGCTAAGCAGGAATCAGAAGCTAAGAGTCAAAAGGAAGAAATTCAACAAGGATTGATTCGTAAGCAGTTTGAACTGGATGATATTGAAGGTCAATTGGATGATATTGCTAGTCATTTAGAACAAGCTCGTCAGCACAATGAAGAATGGATTCGTAAGCAAACACGAGCGGAAGCGACCAAAGAGAAAATCACGGACCGCCTTCGCTATCTTCAAGGTCAACTGACTGAAGAATACCAGATTAGTTATACTGAAGCATTAGAACAAGCCAACCAATTGGAAGACTTGGCTGTCGCTGAACAAAAGGTCAAGGATTTGGAAAAATCTATCCGTTCACTTGGTCCGGTTAACTTGGATGCTATTGAACAGTTTGACGAAGTACACGAACGCTTGGAATTCTTGAATAGTCAGCGAGATGATATTCTTTCTGCCAAAAATCTTCTTCTTGAAACCATTACAGAGATGAACGATGAAGTGAAGGAACGGTTTAAATCAACCTTTGAAGCTATTCGTGAATCCTTCAAAGTGACCTTCAAGCAGATGTTTGGTGGTGGTCAAGCGGACCTAATCCTGACCGAGGGTGATTTATTGACAGCAGGTGTCGAAATCTCTGTGCAACCACCGGGCAAGAAAATCCAATCACTCAATCTCATGAGTGGTGGAGAGAAGGCCTTGTCAGCTCTGGCTTTGCTCTTCTCAATCATTCGGGTCAAGACCATTCCATTTGTTATCTTGGATGAAGTAGAAGCTGCACTCGATGAGGCAAACGTTAAACGCTTTGGGGATTATCTCAACCGATTTGACAAGGATAGCCAGTTTATCGTTGTTACCCACCGTAAGGGAACCATGGCAGCCGCAGACTCTATCTATGGGGTAACCATGCAAGAATCTGGTGTTTCTAAGATTGTATCTGTTAAACTAAAAGATTTAGAGAATATGGATGCTTAGTTTGTTTTCGATACAACATTTCAAGCTAAAGTATTTAGAATGACCTTCAAGAAGTCGGAAAGGTTACAAAAATAAATTGAGGAGCTTATATGGATTTTGACCTATTCCTAATGATCTGTAATTATATTGGGACTATAGCCTTCGCGGCTTCAGGAGCCATCAAAGGATTTGGTAAACGATTAGATATTTTTGGAATTAGTTTATTGGCAATTGTAACGGCAGTAGGCGGAGGGATTTTGAGAGATTCTATTATCAGTCGTTTTCCTTCCTCTCTTGCTGATCCCAGCCCGATTTATGTCTCTATCCTTGTAGCGGTTATCATGTATGTCTTTGTAACTTCAAAACAGGCCAATGCTAGTCATGAAAAAAAGTTCTATAAGTGGCTGAGAGAAGCTTACCTCATCTTTGATTCGATTGGGCTGATTATCTTTTCCTTGATTGGAGCGACAGCCTTAGTGGATAGTAAGCTAAATTTGATGTCTGCAGGTCTTTTAGCTTGCTTAACTGGTGCTGGTGGAGGTATTATCCGAGACCTCCTGATCAATGAAGTACCAAGTGTTCTAAAAGAAGATATTTATGCCCTTCTATCTTTCGTAATTGGAGTTATTTATTATTGGTTGGCCTTTGTCCTTCACTTTCCAAGAATCACTGTCTTTATCATTGTTTCTATTGTTGGTTTTGTGATTCGACTCTGCATCATTAAATTCCGACTCTCTTTGCCAAATATGGATAAGAGAACCTTGAATTGATGAATGGCTGAAAGTTTGATTCTAAACCCGTAAATAAGTTTAAAATAGTCATTTTATCAGCGTCTAATCTCATGTGGATTAGGCGTTATTTTTTGCAAATACGGGAAATTAATGATGTAAAGATTAATTTTTGCTAATATATTTGTAATTTAGAATAAGGTAGGAATAGCAATGATTAATTTGAAACATTCAGTTGATTTTATTAAAGAAATAGAGAAATTAAAGTCAGTGACAAGATTTAATAGAACTCTTGATGGAAGATTTGAAAATAGTGCCGAGCATTCCTGGCAGGGTGCCATAGCTGCGATGGTTCTTCAAGATTATTATCCTGAAAAATTGAATATGGAGAAGGTCATTTCTATGTTATTGATTCATGATTTAGGTGAGATTTATGCCGGAGATACTTGGG
>OGTC01000455.1_pt1 | contig 9046 bp, 4 predicted proteins | sample 1574531 | NCBI WGS metagenome assembly OGTC01 (sample SAMN03295859, study PRJEB24534) | human gut metagenome | isolation source: fecal sample 2 from infant 9 | host: Homo sapiens | place: USA: Pittsburgh, PA | collected 2014-07 | reverse complement strand
ACATGTATCAAATTCCCATTTATTTTCATATATTTCGGAGTTCTAAAACGAGAAATCAATAAGCCATGAGCACAATGATTTCGTAGTTCTTTAATAAAATCTAACATATTCAAAAATTCTGCTCTATGACGAATTCCAATCCCAAAATCTTTCATTACACTATCCAGCACATCATCTTCAAGATAATGGAGCAATCGTAAAATTGTTCCAAAATCTAAGGTTTCTATACTTACCCAAAAAGGTACTGCAACATTATAGTCTGGATTTGAGTAACTCCTATTTTGGCTATTATAACTCCGATAATAAGGGTGTGTATTTCTTGCTGAATATGTTAAACCATATGAACTATCTCTATAAAAATTAGCATCAATGTGGTCGTTAAATTTAACAAGTTTTGTTAAAAAACCTTGTCCAAATAGATTAAACTGACTAAAGTGTCTATAGATTGATTGATTCTGATAATTCTGAAATGGATAATTAGGTCTAGTAATTGGATCGATATACTTTTGAGGATTAAGGTATTCCATAGTAGTATCAGTCGTACGGCAATGTTTTTGAGAAAAATAATAAGCAATTGAATTTTTCAATTTATCTTCTAAAGAAATTACAAGATTAAAAATTTGACTAGATAGATTTTTGTCGAATTTATACACGGCTAAAAAATCTTCAATACTCTCTCCATTATAAAGCTTAATATTTTTATCTGGTAAAAGTAAGGACTCTAGACCGTTAAACAAATTAAAATAATTGTTATTAAGCAAGGCCTTATCCAAATCGTGCTTAGTAAATTTTAAACCTCTTTTTCGAAGGATGCTTTCAATATCGTTTCTCGATTGAGATGTTTTAATACCCACTGACAAACTCCCGTATATATAGTATCTGTTATTATACCAGAAAAACTCTATAACAACAATGGTTTCTGAACTGCTCAAGTGTGGTCATTTTTTTATGATGGGAAATCTTCGTTAAGCTCCGCATCCGGTACTGTTTCTGTACCATCCAATAGATCCGGATTTTCTAGTTTGTCGATATACTCTTTAACTTTTGAATCTTCAGATGAATGATTTCTACGATTCGTACACTGAGGTTCTGATTGATAAATATTACGTATATTCTTTATATGCTCTAAATCAAACGATTTTATATTTTCAATAAAAAAATCCATAAAACAATCTGCATCATAATACCCCATATATGAAGGTATAGATTTAGCCATAAGTTCAGTGAATTCTACCAGATTAAAACTATTATCCTCTTTTAGAGTATCATATAAATTCCTAATTAAAAGTGGACTGTGTAGTTCATCATGTTCTTTGAAATACTCATATATTGTCTTTTTTTCTCTTGGATAAAATGAGCGATAGTGATTTAGACATTTAGGCTTCAATAATACATATTCGGATATATAGGAAAACACATCTTCAAAAGATCTAAGCAGATCCATCACAGCTGGAAATGTCGTAATTAATCCCACTAATGCATTTTTTTTCAAATTACTAGCTTTTAACTTTTCTATTTGAATTTTAGAAAAAACATTTAATACACCATCATCCTTGAAAATATTTGAGTGCCCTTTTCGAATTAAATAGTCAGTTATTGCATACGCAATCATATACAATCCAGTTGCGTTTTTTTCACAATGTTCATCTTCTGAAACAAGTAATAATCGTATAAATGTTTTGTACGACTTCTTTAACGAGTCATACGTCATTCTTTCTAAATATTTATTCTTAATATTAGTAATAATTGATTCATCAATACTATTTTCTGGAACAGATAATATTTTCTGGCTATAAGCTTCCACATCGTTTTCAACGAATGAAAACAAATCCATAATAAACGGTGCTTTTACCGATAAGATATTATCATACATGGAACAGATTAGCATTCTAGCATGGTAATCACTTGGAAGAAACAAAGAATTATCATTAACCTTTAAATGTGCACATTTATTTCTACAGTTTTTCAGATAATCTATATCTTCTGTAAATCTATCAAAATATAGCGCACAATTATCTTTAAAAAATTGGATTATTTCATTTTCTACCTTTGAGTACTTTTCATCATCCTGAATCATCTGGTTTATTTCTGACAATTTTCTTGTTGCTTTGGAATCTCCTTCAGAAGCCATTGTTTGTAATTTATTGTATAAATCATAGATTACGAATGAATAAAGCAATACTACAGAAGCTCTGTAATTCTTACTATAATAGGACTGTAGAATTTCCTCAAAATAACCTCTTGAATCAGCGTTGTCAAATACTCTCAAATCTCTTTCATCAAAAAGCATGATTTAACCTCCTTACGCAAGACCAATCCATCCATACCCTTGTACTGCCATGTCGACAAAATGATTGATGAGTAAGGAAACCTTAGAATCAAATGCTGCTTTGTCATAACTCTCAGGAAGATCCTGATTTAATGATAATTCAACTTCATATTTAAGTTTGGCACGCGGCTGTGCGTCTTTGTACCAATCTACAACAAGAAGATTACTACGATTATCCATCAATTTCTTAAACAGATTTTTTGCAGAGAGTTTTACTTTTTGTTCCTCAACCTGTGTCAATTTCTTTCCAGCAACCAATAAATCGTAAATTTCCAATTCTTCTTCAGCAAGACCTTCTGTATTGGCACGATTGTCCTCTTGACGAAGTTCTTCAAGGAGTTTCACAAGTTGCTCGTAATAATCTTCATTTTCAGTACCGCCTGCATTATAGGAATCAATAATGCGTTTGAATCGTTCAGAGAATTTCGTTCTAGTGAAATTTCTCTTAAGCATTTGTTCTAGCGCTTGCTCTATATATTCCTTCAAATCATCAATTTCAATAGCTTTATACTCAGCCAATTTTATTTCTTGTCTTAGCTGCTCAATATCTACTTTAGATAAATCTATGGCCTTTGTCCCTTTAATCATGTACTGAGCTTCTTTCTCCCGAACATAATTAACGAAATCCTGACTTGCAATTACACTACCGTCTAGAATTTGATTCATTTTTTGTCTGGCACGAGCTACTTTTTCATCATCAATAGTATGGTAAAACAATCCGTGTAAATAGACGAGTGGTGCAAATTTATCATTAGTCCAATTTCTTTCAAAGATTTCTGGTTTTGATGCTTCGTAGAGATTTGTTAAGGTATTCAGTATAACCTTGAATTTCTCTTTAGCATCATCTTTAGCGATAATAGCGTCATAAGCTCTTCTTAAAGCATCCAGTTTATCCAGAGTATTGGAATCTGCAATGATTTTTTCTAGTGAAACACCTAAAGAAAGCAAGAAAGAATCTGCCTCATGAATTGTACCATCAATGTATCCGATTAGCTGATCTATATCTTTTGCAGGAAATTCTGTTCCGTCATTACCCGTGGCATATTCTGTTAACGCTTTCTTCATATATTTAAAAACATTCACATAATCAACGATAATTCCAGCAGGTTTTCCTGGATAAACTCTGTTAGCACGAGCTATTGCTTGCATCAACGTATGCCCCTTCATCGGCTTGTCAAGATAGAGCGTAGAAAGGTTTTTCACATCAAATCCTGTTAGCCACATGGCACATACAAACACTAATTGCAGAGGATCATCTGGACTTTTGAATCTATCCTCGATATCTCTACCATCAGGTGTGATTTCTTTCATCTTTGCACGATGTTCCGATATTTTCAATCCTTGTTTAGCAAACTTGGCTTCTTCATCATTCTCTTCAGAAATAACCACTGCCATTTCCACCTTATTCATATAAGCAAGAATTTGCGTAAGCCGATCGCGTTCTTCTTTTGTAGTGGCAGAATTTCGCTGTTTCGTAAACTTCTGCTTTTCAATAGCCCAGTAATGTTGCACTTTGTCATACATTTTGACAGCTGTATATTTGTCAACTGACACAACCAGTCCCTTCCCAAGAAATCCCCGTCTTGGAAAGTGGTATGCAATATCCTGCGCAACCTTATCCAGTCTGTCATCACGTTTAATAACTTCTAAAATACGAGAGGATGCATTTTCTAACAGACGGATTTCGTCGTCGTTAAGATTTTCTTCTTCGATAATATCTACAACATCATCATCAAGGAAATTATTTTCAAGACCTACTTCCGGAACTCGTCTGGAATAGAACAATGGTACAGTAGAACCATCCTCGACAGATTGTGCAAAGTTATACTCTGAAACATACTCACCAAACCATTGATTAGTAAGACGCTTAGCACCGAGAAGTGGTATCCCTGTAAACGCAACAAAATTAGCATTAGGAAGTGCTGTTCTCATATTTTCTGCTAAATCTTTGTACTGTGTTCTATGTGCCTCGTCAACTAGAACTATGATATCATCACGTGTAGAAAGAACAGGATACTTCTTCGTCTTGTCATATCTGAACTTATGAATCAGTGTGAAGATAAATGCCTTGTTTGTAGTCAGGAATTCTTGCAGTTGCTTGCTGTTTTTTGGTTGACACTCTTCTTTAGAACCAATAACTTCTGTGCGTACAAAATTCTTATGAATCTGCGTATCCAAATCTTCACGGTCTGTGATAATAAGAAATGAAAAATTACCAGCCACTTTGCGTTTAACCTTACGGGCAAACATAACCATAGAGTAGGACTTACCCGAACCTTGTGTATGCCAGAAGACACCCAGTTTACCATTCAATTCTTTTCTGTTCCCTACGGATTCCATCAGATTATTTACGCCTAAATACTGATGGTTTTTAGCGATAATTTTTATTTGTTGATTCTCAAAGAGAATAAAATTTTCGATATAATCAATCAATTTATCCTTGTTTAATAAACCATCAACAAAATATCTTACAGAACTATCTTTTACATTTTCAGCTGAGTAAATAGCTTCTCGATCCAGTACTTCTTTTTCACTATCAACTTTAAGCCATTCAAAAAAGTAGTCATAGGTCGCATTGAAGGCACCAAGCTTTGTTTCTAATCCATTTGAGAGAACACAAATTTGATTGAATGCAAATAGATTTGGAATATCTCGTAAATAATCCTTTAAATTATTATTATAGGCTTCTTCAATTTTAACGATGCTATTCTTCAGTTCAATGAATACAAGAGGCATTCCATTGATGAAGATAAGGATATCCGGTCTGCGATAATAGGCCTTTCCTTGAATCCACATCTGAGAAACTGCTGTAAAAGTATTGTTCTCCGGATGCTCAAAATCAATTAGCTTTACAAAATCAAAGTCTTCTTTGTCGTCTTTGCGAACTGTGATTTTTATATTATTGCGGATTTGCCTGTATATTTTATAGTTAGTATCAACAATATCTGTACCTGTGTAATCCTGCCTTAAGTTTTTTACTATTTCCTTGATTTTATCTTCAGAGATAGTAGGATTAATGCGTTTCAAAGAAGACAGCATAACATCAGGAAGAACACATTCTTTCTTAGAAGCTCTTCCTGTACCATCATTCAAATCATCTTGCTTACTCAGATTAGCATCACAAATGAGGATATCATAGTTAAATGGTTCCGTTTTTAATTTTGCAAGTATAGCCTGTTCTATATCGTCTTCAGATATAAAATTACGCATGTAAACACCTCCTTACACTTCAATTTTCCCGCTCATTAGACGTGGTAAAATCATATCTCTCTGCTTAGTCAAATTCTCATTAATATCATGCAATTTAACTATCTCCGTTCGTATAGGTTTGATTTTGTCTGAATATAAATCTAATACATTCTCGTTTGGAACTAAAATTTTGAATCTTCTCATAAAATTCAAGCCCACAAATTGTTGCGATGCTCCATTGGTTTGTGTTGCAAATATCGCTTGAATTGAATCAGAATTCAGCCATGAATATAAATAATTTGAAACCTTTATATTACCGGGTTTGAAAATAATGACATTTTTTACACTGAATTCTCTATCATAATTTACAAGACATGTAGTACCGACGGTTCCAATATTACTGAAAAGAATATCTCCTGTCTGCAAACCACTTCTTTTGGAGATTGATTCATGATCTTGATAACTAATATTATATGGTTCATTAAAATCGATAAATCCGTTCTTTATGCATTTTCCTGTTACCAATGGAACACCACCATCATTTACGGGCTTTGGGGTATCATGGGTCCCATCAGTAACATAGCAAAAGTCACTCATTCTTAAAATCTTCCAATCAGCAGGAATACCATCTACAAATTTTTTATTTTCATATCCCGGAAAGCGAAATCTTACAAACCATTCTTTATATAGATTCTCTGCCATTTGCTCTAAGAGGCGGATACGCTTGTTATTATTTTCGATAAGATTGTCATAGGTTGAGAGAATATCAGCAATTTTAACTTGTATATTTTTATTAGTTTCTACTTTTACCTTAGAATTTTCAAATGTGGTTTTATTGACAATTCCCTTTCCTGATCCAGTACCTGCTCCTAACTGTTGAAAATAACTTTTAATATATCTTAAAAAATAGAACATATAGTGCGCATCAAAGTTATTGTTTACAATCAGTGAATTAATCTGCTGATTGGAATATGCTATCGTATTTGTTAAACACATTTTACCGATAGTAGACCCAATGCAAACAAAGCAAATCGCTTCTTTAGGTAATATATTATTTTTTAGCTTTTTAATCCCTTTTTCTGACAGCGTCCTTTCGGTTTCTAATAAATATTTTTCATCAAATGATTTTATATCAGACGGTGTAATAAAAGGATATTTACCATCAAAATTACTAGCATCTTCAGTTGATGGAGTCTTCCCGGTTATTACCTTTCCAATTTCCTTAATTTGTAAATATTTCCCCATATCACTCACCCAACAATTCTTTCAGATTATTTGTGATGAGTTCTTCCAGTACCTTTGCCTCAGCACTTAATGTAGTGAACTCAGAGTTTAAAGAATACATTTCTTCTTTGAATTCTTCATATGTTAAACCATCATCTTCAATAACTACACCAACATAGCGTCCTGCATTAAGAGAATAGTCTTGATCAATAATTCCATCCTCACCATCCATTGGTGCAGCTTTACAAAGTCCAATTACATCAGTGTATACACCATCTGGGAATCTTTCTGTTAACCAATCGATCTGTGATTGCCAGTAATCTTTAGTTAGGACTTCGTTATCATCAGAAGATTCTGGTGCATTTGCAAGTTCTGTTTTATATTCATCAAGCAAGTCAACAAGAGCCTGTGTATCACCGTGATATAGTTTGGTGATTACGCCAAGGTTCTTAATCTGCTCATCTGAGAACTTTCTATGAGCACGGTCAATCTGAGTAAATATATTTCTGGCATCGATAAATAAGATTTCATTTTTCTTATCAGTATTCGGCTTCTGCTTATCAAAAAACCAGAGAGTTGCAGGAAGTGTAACTGATGAAAACATATTAGAAGGAAGAGTCAGCATCTGCGAGATGATACCTTCTTCAATCATCTTCTTTCTGATTTCATATTCTGAACCAGAAGCATCCGAAGCGGAGTTTGCCATAACAAGAGCTGCTTTCCCCTTCTCATTTAATGCAGTGGCAAAATAGCCAATCCACAAGTAGTTAGCGTTTGGTACTGTTTCTTTTTTATCAGATTTTTTCTTTGTCGATTTTGTCTTATTTCTTGGTACACCATACGTATTGAAACGGATATCGTCAGAAACTTTCTCAACTACAACCTCATCAACATTAAAGGGTGGATTTGCCATTACATAGTCAAACTGTCCAAATGCATTATATGGATCAGAATAGAATGAGTTAGCTTGTGTAATATCACCACGAATATTATTCAGTAGAAGATTCATTTTTGCCAGTTTAACGGTGTCTGGTTCCTTTTCCACGCCATAGCAACGGAATTTCATCTGTTCACTTTCGCTGGCATTGTGATTATGCATATACCTTGCAGCCTGAACAAACATCCCTCCTGAACCACATGCTGGATCTAGGAACTTCTTTTCACCAGGCTGAGGATCTAATACTTCAACCATATATCTAACAACGGTTGCAGGTGTATAGAATGTTCCCCCATCCTTACCTTCCGAAAGTGCGAATTTTCCTAAAAAGTATTCATAAATTTCACCGAAGATATCAATGGTGCTATTTTCAGGAATATCCTTGAAAATACGTACGATATTAGAGAGAAGTTCTGGCTCTTCTTCTGGTACGAGCTGTGCGTATACTTCTTTAGGAAGAACTCCTTCCATTCTAGGATTTTCATCTTCAATAGCTTCCATCGCTTCCTTTACGATAATAGCTTTGTTTGCATCGTCCGGTGCATCATTGATAAAATCGTAATAAGCACATTCTGGAAGATAAAAACCGCACTTTTCTAAAGAAATTTCTTTCACGGATTTTTCCATACGACTACCTTTAAGTCGATTATACTCTTCCTCAATATCTTCCTTATGTTGTTTGAATAAAATATCTGCATATCTAAGGAAGATTAGCCCGAGAATAGGCTGACCATATTTATTTGCAGCTAAATGCGCACTTGCACGAAGAACATCGGCAGAATGCCATAGTTTATCTTTTAATTGTTTTAGTTCTGTATCTTTCATTCCCTATTTTTCCTCCTTAATAAATTCAAGTACATTGTTAGGATGGGAGTACCGTTCAGCGCTATGCAGATACTCTCTAATTTATCTTATGCCATATATTTCCCTGTTGGAGTTATACTATGAAATGGAACTATTAAAATTTAGTTAGTAAGTAAATCCCCTAACTCACTGCTCAATCTCTGCTTTATAGAACAGAAATCAATCCCCTGAACTTTCTCTGCACGTAATCTAATTTTTTCTTCAGTAGTATAAGAATCTAACTCATCTTGTGTGAAAAAATCTTTTGCATCATACCGACGTATAGGTATAACTTTTTCATTATAATAAACCAGCATTTTAATAGGATTGGCTCGTAATACCTCAGCCAACCCAGAATCCGCAGTTGCAAAATAGTGGAGATAAATCACATCTGGGTTTTCAATACAATCTAATAAAGTACTTTGCTCCAATAGTCTTATATGAAAAATATCCCACGCTGTATTATGTATTTTATCAATTAACTTATCAGCCTTTAACTGCAACTTTTTAAATATTTCTTGAAC
>OGTC01000450.1_pt1 | contig 9132 bp, 9 predicted proteins | sample 1574531 | NCBI WGS metagenome assembly OGTC01 (sample SAMN03295859, study PRJEB24534) | human gut metagenome | isolation source: fecal sample 2 from infant 9 | host: Homo sapiens | place: USA: Pittsburgh, PA | collected 2014-07 | reverse complement strand
GTCTTGACATCGGTCCAAAATCTATCGCTAAATTTGACGAAGCTTTGACTGGTGCCAAAACAGTTGTATGGAACGGACCTATGGGTGTGTTTGAAAACCCAGACTTCCAAGCTGGAACAATTGGTGTGATGGACGCTATCGTGAAACAACCAGGAGTTAAATCAATCATTGGTGGTGGTGACTCAGCTGCCGCAGCGATCAACCTTGGTCGCGCAGACAAATTCTCATGGATTAGTACGGGCGGAGGCGCTTCAATGGAGCTTCTTGAAGGTAAAGTATTGCCAGGTTTGGCTGCACTTACAGAAAAATAATTTCAGCCCGTTAGTCTCTACAAAATCCTGATTTTGTAGAAAAAGGAACAAAACTGAAACGTTAACAAAAAGGTGGCTATGTCACCTTTTTGTGTTAGTGGAGGTATTTGTGACGCGGTGGTGGAGCATCAATGGAACTTCTTGAAGGTAAAGTTCTTCCAGGACTTGCAGCCTTGACAGAAAAATAAGATTTTATAAACAAGTCAAAGAAGAGAGGGATGAAAGTTCCTCTTTTCTTTTGCTCAAAATAAAAACGCTTCCTCTCAACTATTGCTCATAAAATCAGCCAAATTATGATAAAATGGAAATAGAAAGTTGAGATTATGAGTTATTTTAAAAAATATAAATTCGATAAATCCCAGTTCAAACTTGGTATGCGAACCTTTAAAACAGGTATTGCTGTTTTTCTAGTTCTCTTGATTTTTGGCTTTTTTGGCTGGAAAGGTCTTCAAATCGGTGCTTTAACAGCTGTGTTTAGCCTGAGGGAGAGTTTTGATAAGAGTGTCCATTTTGGGACTTCGCGTATTCTAGGAAATAGTATCGGTGGCCTCTATGCCCTGGTCTTCTTCCTATTAAATACCTTTTTCCACGAAGCTTTTTGGGTGACCTTGGTTGTTGTACCGATTTGCACCATGTTAACCATTATGACAAATGTAGCCATGAATAACAAAGCAGGGGTTATTGGTGGTGTAGCAGCTATGTTAATCATTACCCTATCGATTCCGAGCGGAGAGACAATTTTGTACGTATTTGCACGTGTATCAGAAACTTTCATGGGAGTTTTTGTCGCAATTCTCGTAAATTACGATATTGATCGTATTCGGCTCTTTTTAGAAAAAAAAGAAAAATAATGTTACATTTTATAACATTATCAATTGACGTTTGTCTTTTTTTAGACTATAATAGACAGAAAGAAGGAAATTGTAAATGAAGGAAAAAGAATTTCGCCGAAATATGGCTGTTTTTCCTATCGGCAGTGTTATGAAGTTGACCGATCTATCGGCGCGTCAGATTCGTTATTATGAAGATCAAGAGTTGATTAAGCCTGATCGAAACGAAGGGAACCGTCGCATGTATTCTTTGAATGACATGGATCGTCTGCTTGAAATCAAAGATTATATCTCTGAAGGTTATAATATCGCTGCCATTAAGAAAAAATATGCTGAACGTGAAGCGAAATCCAAGAAAGCGGTGAGTCAGACTGAGGTGCGTCGTGCACTTCATAATGAACTCCTCCAACAGGGTCGCTTTGCTTCAGTACGGTCACCTTTTGGTCGCGGTTAGGCAACCGCAAGTAGTCATACATTAAGGAGAAAACTCATGCCAATCACAGCTGCAGATATTCGTCGTGAAGTCAAGGAAAAAAATGTTACCTTTATCCGTCTCATGTTTTCAGATATTCTAGGAACCATGAAAAACGTCGAAATTCCTGCTACAGATGAACAACTTGATAAAGTCTTGTCAAACAAGGCTATGTTTGATGGATCTTCTATTGAAGGTTTTGTTCGTATCAACGAATCTGATATGTATTTGTACCCAGATTTGGATACATGGACTGTCTTCCCTTGGGGAGATGAGAACGGTAGTGTTGCAGGATTGATTTGTGATGTCTATACAACAGAAGGAGAACCATTTGCAGGGGACCCTCGTGGCAATTTGAAACGAGCACTTCGCCACATGGAAGAACTTGGTTTCAAATCATTTAACTTGGGTCCTGAGCCAGAATTCTTCCTATTCAAGTTAGATGAAAATGGAGATCCAACTCTCGAAGTGAATGACAAGGGTGGTTACTTTGACTTGGCGCCTACTGACCTTGCGGACAATACCCGTCGTGAGATTGTGAATGTCTTGACCAAAATGGGATTTGAAGTAGAAGCAAGTCACCATGAGGTTGCGGTTGGACAACATGAGATTGACTTTAAGTACGATGAAGTTCTTCGTGCTTGTGATAAAATCCAAATCTTTAAGTTGGTTGTGAAAACAATTGCTCGTAAACATGGACTTTATGCAACCTTTATGGCAAAACCAAAATTTGGTATTGCTGGATCAGGTATGCACTGTAATATGTCCTTGTTTGATGCAGAAGGAAATAATGCCTTCTTTGATCCAAATGATCCAAAAGGCATGCAACTGTCAGAAACAGCTTATCACTTCCTTGGAGGTTTGATCAAGCACGCTTACAATTTTACAGCTATTACGAACCCAACAGTTAACTCCTACAAGCGTTTGGTTCCTGGTTATGAAGCACCGGTTTATATCGCTTGGGCAGGACGTAACCGTTCACCACTTGTTCGCGTGCCAGCTTCACGTGGTATGGGTACTCGCCTTGAGTTGCGCTCAGTAGACCCAATGGCTAATCCTTATATCGCTTTGGCTGTCCTTCTTGAAGTCGGACTCCATGGTGTTGAAAATAAAATTGAAGCACCAGCTCCAATTGAAGAAAACATCTATGTGATGACACCAGAAGAACGCAGAGCTGCAGGAATCACTGATCTCCCTTCTACACTTCACAATGCTTTGAAAGCATTGACAGAAGACGAAGTTGTAAAAGCGGCCCTAGGAAATCATATTTATACGAGCTTCATTGAAGCTAAACGCATCGAGTGGGCAAGCTATGCAACTTTCGTTTCACAATGGGAAGTTGATAACTATCTTGACCTTTACTAATTTACTAATAGAGAAGAAAGAGTGCCAGATGGCAGTCTTTTTTTCTTGCATTTTATATCGAGGTGTGATATATTTTATATAACGAAGTGCGATATATCGAACTGAATAGAAGGTGATAAAAATGGAATTAACGGATAAGATTAGACGTGTCTACCTTCCCATGACGGAAACAGGTTTTTATATCTTGTTCTGCCTGCAAAAGCAGAACCATGGCTATGGTATCACGCAAAAGGTCAAGGAAATGACGGATTCACAGGTTTTAATTAGTCCTGGAACCATGTATGGAACCCTGTCAAAGATGGAAAAAGACGGTTTGATCTCCTTTGTCCGAGAAGAGGAAAAACGTAAAATCTATCAGATAACAGACTTGGGCCGAAAAGTTTTAGAGATTGAGCTGAAACGTATTGAGCGGCTCTATAGAAACAGTCGGGAGGAGCTTTGATGGAAAAGAAAGTTGTTTATAGAATTGCTACCATTGCGGATTATGATAGAGAAGCTCTCTATCTCGGAGAAATGCATGCTCAGGGCTGGAAACTTAAGGAAGTAAGTTATTCTAACTTAGTAGTTGCGGTTAAGTATACTTTTGAAAAGTGCCAACCGGAGCAGGTGTCTTATCAGTTGGACTTTTATCCCATGAGAAAATCCGATAGAGCCTCCTATTTACAACTATTTAAAGATTGTGGTTGGGAGCATATTACAGACTTTAATGGTTTTTCCTACTTTAGAAAGCTTCATTCTGGAATTGAGTCGGATGCCGAGTTTGAAATTTATAATGAAGCGGCCGGGAAGCTAGCTATGGTCAAACGGATTTTAACGAGGCGGCTGTTTCCTATTTTGCTTCTCTTTTTAGCTCTACTACCGGTTTTCTCAAAGTTTGTCGCTGGAGGTAGTTCTTTCAGTTGGGTAGTGTTTTTGATTTTCATAATAGATTGGGTTTTATTGATAGTTTTTGCGATTCAGATTTCTTATATTTTTTGGAGCTTGTTTCAAAAATGGAAAGAATTATCTGACAAATAAAACTATGTATGTTTTCTGATTTGGAGGTAAGGTAATGAATAGCAAAGTACAATTTCGAATTTTCACTATTCTTGATTTGGACAAGGAAGAAAAGTATTTGCATGAGATGCACTTAAAAGGCTGGAAGTATAGAACTAGTCGTTTTGGTTTTTTCTATTTTGACCAATGCCAACCTGACGATGTCATCTACCGTATCTATGATTCTAGATTTCTTAAAAAGTATAAGCATGAACTGCAATATTTTAGAAATAGAGGTTGGGAATTGATGGAAACAGGTTTTTGTTCAATTCTTCGTAAACCGGCTTCTGATATACTTTCAGAGGATCAAGTCTATATAAGTAATAATCTCAGGTGGGAAGTTATGCGATCTAGACTTCGTTCCTGTACAGCTACTTTCGCGGGTGGCCTTGTTGCTTGTATGAGTTTATTTAAAGAAGAGCTTTTTATGTCTTTCTTTATTATTTTTCTTTTATATGCCTTTCTGATTTCTTATCTAATTCTTGGTTTTTTCAGACTTAAAAAGAAATACCGAGTAGATGGAAGGTAAAGATCTAGGTCTTTAGACTGATTTTTAGCACTCTTGGTAAAAGAGTGCTAATTTTTTGAGTTTTTGTCTTGACATTCTCTTCTAAGGGTGTATAATAGAATCATGAGTTAGCACTTAAGTGTGTTGAGTGCTAATCGATCAGACAGAGAGGAGTGATGAGGTGGTTACAGAGCGTCAGCAGGATATTTTAAATCTGATTATTGACATCTTTACCAAAACGCACGAACCTGTCGGATCCAAAGCCTTGCAAGAGTCTATTAACTCTAGCAGTGCAACCATTCGTAATGACATGGCGGCTCTAGAAAAGCAAGGTTTGCTTGAGAAGGCTCATACTTCAAGTGGTCGGATGCCAAGTGTTGCTGGTTTTCAGTACTATGTAAAACACTCACTGGATTTTGACCGACTGGCTGAAAATGAGGTTTATGAGATTGTCAAAGCCTTTGATCAGGAATTCTTCAAACTGGAGGATATTCTGCAAGAGGCTGCTAATCTACTGACAGACTTGAGTGGCTGTACGGTAGTGGCACTGGATGTTGAACCCAGCAGGCAGCGGTTGACAGCCTTTGATATCGTTGTTTTGGGGCAACATACAGCCTTGGCAGTATTCACCCTAGACGAGTCTCGAACGGTTACTAGTCAGTTTCTGATTCCAAGGAACTTCTTGCAGGAGGATTTGCTGAAACTGAAGAGCATCATTCAGGAACGTTTCCTCGGCCACACCGTTCTAGATATTCACTACAAGATTCGGACGGAGATTCCGCAGATTATCCAGCGTTACTTTACAACAACGGACAATGTTATCGATCTCTTTGAACACATCTTTAAGGAAATGTTCAACGAAAACATTGTGGTGGCGGGCAAGGTTAATCTCTTGAATTTTGCCAATCTAGCAGCCTATCAGTTCTTTGACCAACCGCAAAAAGTAGCTCTGGAGATTCGTGAGGGGTTGCGTGAAGATCAGATGCAAAACGTTCGTGTTGCAGACAGTCAAGAGTCCTGTCTAGCTGACCTAGCGGTGATTAGTAGCAAGTTCCTCATTCCTTATCGGGGAGTTGGAATTCTAGCCATTATCGGTCCAGTTAATCTGGATTACCAACAGCTAATCAACCAAGTCAATGTAGTCAATCGTGTTTTGACCATGAAGTTGACAGACTTTTACCGATACCTCAGCAGTAATCATTACGAAGTACATTAAGATTGAAATCATTAAAGGAGGCGAAAATGGCCCAAGATATAAAAAATGAAGAAGTAGAAGAAGTTCAAGAAGATGAAGTTGTGGAAACGGTAGAAGAAACAACTCCTGAGAAGTCAGAGTTGGACTTGGCAAATGAACGTGCAGATGAGTTCGAAAATAAATACCTTCGCGCTCATGCAGAAATGCAAAATATCCAACGCCGTGCCAATGAAGAGCGTCAAAACTTGCAACGTTATCGTAGCCAGGACTTGGCAAAAGCGATTCTCCCTTCTTTGGATAACCTTGAGCGTGCACTCGCAGTTGAAGGATTGACTGATGATGTGAAGAAGGGCTTGGAAATGGTGCAAGAAAGCTTGATTCACGCTTTGAAAGAAGAAGGAATCGAAGAAATCGCAGCTGATGGTGAATTTGACCATAACTACCATATGGCTATCCAAACTCTCCCAGCAGACGATGAACACCCAGCAGATACCATCGCCCAAGTCTTCCAAAAAGGCTACAAACTCCATGACCGCATCCTACGCCCAGCCATGGTAGTGGTGTACAACTAAGATACAAAGCCCGTAGAAAGCTCACAGTAAAAATAGGAGATTGACGAAGTGTTCGATGAACACAAGAAAATCTATCTTTTTTACCCAGAGCTTAGGGCGTGTTCGATTAGGCAATTCTGACGGTAGCTAAAGCAACTCGTCAGAAAACGGCAATCGCTATGGCGTTTGCCTAGCCTCCTTACTAACTCGTCGTCGAAATAAAATCGATTTCGACTTCTCGTGTCGCAATTTACATAATAGAAAACTTGTCCGAAACGACAATAAACTATGAAGAAAGATAAAATATATTTGGCTTTGCAATAGTGAGCGAAGCGAACCAAAGACGATACTCTTCGCCGTGGCGCTATTTGCGCAAACTTTGAGACCTTAGGCTCAAAGTTTAGTCAAAGAGATTGACGAAGTCAAGCTCTGACGGCGTCGCCACTTAAGAAGAGTATCAAAAAGAAAATAGAATATAAAATTTAAGGAGAAAAACACATGTCTAAAATTATCGGTATTGACTTAGGTACAACAAACTCAGCAGTTGCAGTTCTTGAAGGAACTGAATCAAAAATCATCGCAAACCCAGAAGGAAACCGCACAACTCCATCTGTAGTCTCATTCAAAAACGGTGAAATCATCGTTGGTGATGCTGCAAAACGTCAAGCAGTCACAAACCCAGATACAGTTATCTCTATCAAATCTAAGATGGGAACTTCTGAAAAAGTTTCTGCTAACGGCAAAGAATACACTCCACAAGAAATCTCAGCTATGATTCTTCAATACTTGAAAGGCTACGCTGAAGACTACCTTGGTGAAAAGGTAACTAAAGCAGTTATCACAGTTCCTGCTTACTTCAACGACGCTCAACGTCAAGCAACAAAAGACGCTGGGAAAATCGCTGGTCTTGAAGTAGAACGTATCGTCAACGAACCAACAGCAGCCGCTCTTGCTTACGGTTTGGACAAGACTGATAAAGAAGAAAAAATCTTGGTATTCGACCTTGGTGGTGGTACATTCGACGTTTCTATCCTTGAATTGGGTGACGGTGTCTTCGACGTATTGTCAACTGCAGGGGACAACAAACTTGGTGGTGACGACTTTGACCAAAAAATCATCGACCACTTGGTAGCAGAATTCAAGAAAGAAAACGGTATTGACTTGTCTACTGACAAGATGGCAATGCAACGTTTGAAAGATGCAGCTGAAAAAGCGAAGAAAGATCTTTCTGGTGTAACTTCAACACAAATTAGCTTGCCATTTATCACTGCAGGTGAAGCTGGACCTCTTCACTTGGAAATGACTTTGACTCGTGCTAAATTTGACGATTTGACTCGTGACCTTGTAGAACGTACAAAAGTTCCAGTTCGTCAAGCACTTTCAGATGCAGGTTTGAGCTTGTCAGAAATCGACGAAGTTATCCTTGTTGGTGGTTCAACTCGTATCCCAGCTGTTGTAGAAGCTGTTAAAGCTGAAACTGGTAAAGAACCAAACAAATCAGTAAACCCTGACGAAGTAGTTGCTATGGGTGCTGCCATCCAAGGTGGTGTCATCACTGGTGATGTCAAAGATGTTGTCCTTCTTGACGTAACACCATTGTCACTTGGTATCGAAACAATGGGTGGTGTATTCACAAAACTCATCGACCGCAACACTACTATTCCAACATCTAAATCACAAGTCTTCTCAACTGCGGCAGACAACCAACCAGCCGTTGATATCCACGTTCTTCAAGGTGAACGCCCAATGGCAGCAGATAACAAGACTCTTGGACGTTTCCAATTGACAGATATTCCAGCTGCACCTCGTGGAATTCCTCAAATCGAAGTAACATTTGACATCGACAAGAACGGTATCGTGTCTGTTAAGGCCAAAGACCTTGGAACTCAAAAAGAACAAACAATTGTCATCCAATCAAACTCAGGTTTGACTGACGAAGAAATCGATCGCATGATGAAAGATGCAGAAGCTAATGCAGAAGCAGATAAGAAACGTAAAGAAGAAGTTGACCTTCGTAACGAAGTAGACCAAGCTATCTTTGCGACTGAAAAGACAATCAAGGAAACTGAAGGTAAAGGCTTCGATGCAGAACGTGATGCTGCACAAGCTGCCCTTGATGATCTTAAGAAAGCTCAAGAAGACAACAACTTGGACGACATGAAAGCAAAACTTGAAGCATTGAACGAAAAAGCTCAAGGACTTGCTGTTAAACTCTACGAACAAGCCGCAGCAGCGCAACAAGCTCAAGCAGGAGCAGAAGGCGCACAAGCAACCGGAAACGCAGGCGATGACGTCGTAGACGGAGAGTTTACGGAGAAATAAAATAGTCCAGTGGACTATTTTATCCCGAGCTTGAAAATCAGGAGAGCGAGGTAGGTAAGAATGACTAATCACTAAACTGATTGTCCTTCTACGGTGCTTTACTTAAATGTTAATGATGATAAGAAGAAATCCAGAGGTTGCAACCCAGCCTCTGTTTTTCGGTAAAAAGGGACTTACATAATTTGTTTGTGGTTTGTCTCGTCAATATATAAAGAAAGGAATTGAACCCGACCTAGATTGAGGATTCGTTCCGTAATATTAACAGAAAGGAACAAGGGTGTTCGAGTAACTGAACACGGGCTACGGACTGTGCCAAAAAGATAGTTTTTCTAGGACGCAAGCGTCCGTCGTCAAAACCCCTATTTTGGCTGTGTCCGTTTGACGCCCTTTGTATCTTGAATTATGAACAATACTGAATTTTATGATCGTCTGGGGGTGTCAAAAAACGCTTCGGCAGACGAGATCAAAAAGGCTTATCGTAAGCTTTCGAAAAAATATCACCCAGATATCAACAAGGAGCCTGGTGCTGAGGAAAAGTACAAG
>OGTC01000446.1_pt1 | contig 9368 bp, 8 predicted proteins | sample 1574531 | NCBI WGS metagenome assembly OGTC01 (sample SAMN03295859, study PRJEB24534) | human gut metagenome | isolation source: fecal sample 2 from infant 9 | host: Homo sapiens | place: USA: Pittsburgh, PA | collected 2014-07 | reverse complement strand
CATGCTTCCAAATGCTGAATACATGATTCACCAACCAATGGGTGGTACAGGTGGTGGTACTCAACAAACCGATATGGCGATCGCTGCAGAACACTTGCTTAAAACTCGTAACACCTTGGAAAAAATCTTGGCTGAAAATTCAGGTCAGTCAATCGAAAAAGTTCACGCAGATGCAGAACGCGATAACTGGATGAGTGCTCAAGAAACGCTTGAATATGGCTTTATTGATGAAATCATGGCCAACAATTCATTGAATTAATAATGATAGAAGGCAAACTCGACTGGGTTTGCTTTTTTTGGTATAATAGGGAGAGATTTCTTAGAAAGAGGATTTATCATGTTTGAAAAAGTCAATCGATCTGGCTTGATTATCTATCTTTACTATAATCGTGATGCCAAAAAACTGCAGGATTATGGAGATATTACCTATCATTCCAAGAAACATCGTTACTTACAACTCTATGTTCCAACTCAAGAAGTGGAGCAATTGGTCGGGCGCTTGGGCAAGGAAAAGTTTATAAAAAAAGTCAGAGTTTGTCATATCCAAGAGCTGGAAACACCCTTTGTGGGCAATCTTTATCGAGAGGAAAACGTTATCATCGAAAAAGTTCAAGAAAAGTGTTGACAATTTTCTGATAATTCGGTATATTCTTAACATGCTATTTATTTAAGAAATAAGGAGACAAAAAAGATGAAGAAAAAATTTGCCCTATCGTTTGTGGCGCTTGCAAGTGTAGCACTTCTTGCAGCCTGTGGAGAAGTGAAGTCTGGAGCGTCAAACGCTGCTGGTAACTCAGTAGATGAAAAGACAATCAAAATCGGATTTAACTTTGAAGAAACTGGTGCCGTAGCAGCCTACGGAACATCTGAACAAAAAGGTGCCCAACTTGCTGTTGATGAAATCAATGCCGCAGGTGGTATCGATGGAAAACAAATCGAAGTAGTCGATAAAGATAACAAGTCTGAAACAGCTGAGGCGGCTTCAGTAACAACTAACCTTGTAACCCAATCTAAAGTATCAGCAATCGTAGGACCTGCGACATCTGGTGCGACTGCAGCTGCGGTAGCGAACGCTACAAAAGCAGGTGTTCCATTGATTTCACCAAGTGCGACTCAAGATGGATTGACTAAAGGTCAAGATTACCTCTTTATCGGAACTTTCCAAGATAGCTTCCAAGGAAAAATTATCTCAAACTATGTTTCTGAAAAATTAAACGCTAAGAAAGTCGTTCTTTACACTGACAATGCCAGTGACTATGCTAAAGGTATTGCTAAATCTTTCCGCGAGTCATACAAGGGTGAAATCGTTGCAGATGAAACTTTCGTAGCAGGTGACACAGACTTCCAAGCAGCCCTTACAAAAATGAAAGGGAAAGACTTTGATGCTATCATCGTCCCTGGTTACTACACTGAAGCTGGTAAAATTGTAAACCAAGCGCGTGGTATGGGAATTGACAAACCAATCGTTGGTGGTGATGGATTCAACGGTGAAGAGTTTGTACAACAAGCAACTGCTGAAAAAGCATCAAACATCTACTTTATCTCAGGCTTCTCAACTACTGTAGAAGTTTCAGCTAAAGCAAAAGCCTTCCTTGACGCATACCGTGCTAAGTACAATGAAGAGCCTTCAACATTTGCAGCCTTGGCTTATGACTCAGTTCACCTTGTAGCAAATGCAGCAAAAGGTGCTAAAAACTCTGGTGAAATCAAGGATAACCTTGCTAAAACAAAAGACTTTGAAGGTGTAACTGGTCAAACAAGCTTTGATGCAGACCACAACACAGTCAAAACTGCTTACATGATGACCATGAATAATGGTAAGGTTGAAGCAGCAGAAGTTGTAAAACCATAATAGAAAAATGTTGAAATAGGGAATGAGCCTCTGACTCACTCCCTGTTTCGGTGTTTAAGAACCTATCAAAAAGTGAGGGGAAACCCTCAAAATTATAAATAGAAAGAGTGAATCTTATGCTCCAACAACTAGTAAATGGTTTGATTCTAGGTAGTGTTTATGCCCTGTTAGCCCTAGGATATACCATGGTTTACGGAATTATCAAGCTCATCAACTTCGCCCACGGTGATATTTATATGATGGGAGCCTTTATCGGTTATTTCTTGATTAATTCTTTCCAAATGAATTTCTTTGTAGCGCTTATTGTAGCTATGCTAGCGACAGCCATTCTTGGTGTCGTGATTGAGTTCCTTGCTTACCGACCTTTGCGTCACTCTACTCGTATTGCTGTTTTGATTACAGCTATTGGGGTTTCTTTTCTATTGGAGTATGGCATGGTCTATCTGGTTGGTGCCAATACTCGTGCCTTCCCTCAAGCGATTCAAACAGTGCGCTATGATTTGGGACCAGTTAGCCTAACAAATGTGCAGTTAATGATTTTGGCCATTTCCTTGATTTTGATGATTTTGTTACAAGTCATTGTCCAAAAGACTAAGATGGGGAAAGCCATGCGTGCAGTATCAGTAGATAGCGATGCGGCGCAATTGATGGGGATCAATGTAAACCGTACTATCAGCTTTACCTTCGCTTTGGGTTCAGCTCTTGCGGGTGCGGCTGGTGTTCTGATTGCCCTTTATTATAACTCTCTTGAGCCTTTGATGGGGGTTACTCCAGGTCTTAAGTCTTTCGTTGCCGCGGTACTTGGTGGTATCGGAATCATTCCTGGTGCGGCGCTTGGTGGTTTTGTAATTGGTCTATTGGAAACCTTTGCGACAGCCTTTGGGATGTCAGACTTCCGTGATGCCATTGTTTATGGAATCTTGTTGTTGATCTTGATTGTCCGCCCAGCTGGTATCCTTGGTAAAAATGTGAAAGAGAAGGTGTAAACGATGAAGGAAAATTTAAAAGTTAATATTCTATGGTTACTCCTTTTGTTAGCTGGCTATGGCTTGATTAGTGTACTGGTTTCAGTCGGAGTACTCAATCTATTCTATGTACAGATTTTACAACAAATCGGAATTAATATTATTCTGGCTGTTGGTCTCAACTTAATCGTTGGTTTTTCAGGCCAATTTTCACTTGGTCATGCTGGTTTCATGGCGATTGGTGCCTATGCAGCAGCTATTATTGGTGCTAAATCACCAACCTACGGTGCCTTCTTTGGAGCCATGCTGATAGGTGCTTTGCTTTCAGGGACAGTTGCCTTGCTTGTCGGAATTCCAACCTTACGCTTGAAGGGGGACTATCTTGCGGTAGCGACTCTTGGTGTTTCTGAAATTATCCGTATTTTTATCATCAATGGCGGAAGCCTTACAAATGGTGCGGCAGGTATCTTGGGAATTCCTAACTTTACAACTTGGCAAATGGTTTACTTCTTTGTCGTGATTACAACCATTGCAACCTTGAACTTCTTGCGTAGTCCAATTGGTCGTTCAACCCTCTCTGTTCGTGAAGATGAAATCGCTGCAGAGTCAGTCGGTGTTAATACAACTAAAATTAAAATCATTGCCTTTGTATTTGGTGCTATTACTGCAAGTATTGCAGGGTCACTTCAAGCAGGATTTATTGGTTCAGTTGTACCGAAAGATTACACATTCATTAACTCAATCAACGTTTTGATCATTGTTGTATTTGGTGGACTTGGTTCCATTACAGGTGCCATTGTTTCAGCTATTGTTCTGGGAATTTTGAATATGCTTCTCCAAGATGTTGCTAGCGTTCGTATGATTATCTACGCTTTGGCCTTGGTATTGGTAATGATTTTCAGGCCAGGTGGACTCCTTGGAACATGGGAATTGAGCCTATCACGTTTCTTTAAAAAATCTAAGAAGGAGGAACAAAACTAATGGCATTACTTGAAGTAAAACAGTTAACCAAACATTTTGGCGGTCTAACAGCTGTTGGAGATGTGACTCTTGAATTGAACGAAGGGGAACTGGTTGGACTAATCGGTCCAAATGGAGCTGGGAAAACCACCCTTTTCAACCTCTTGACGGGTGTTTATGAACCAAGTGAGGGAACAGTAACACTAGATCGTCACCTTTTGAATGGAAAGTCACCTTATAAGATTGCTTCTTTGGGACTTGGACGTACTTTCCAAAATATTCGTCTCTTTAAAGATTTAACAGTTTTGGACAATGTTTTGATTGCTTTTGGCAACCATCACAAACAACATGTTTTTGCTAGTTTCTTGCGCTTACCAGCTTTTTATAAGAGTGAAAAAGAATTAAAGGCTAAGGCTTTGGAATTGTTGAAAATCTTTGATTTGGATGGTGATGCAGAAACTCTCGCTAAAAACCTTGCCTACGGACAACAACGTCGTTTGGAAATTGTTCGTGCCCTTGCTACGGAACCTAAAATTCTCTTTTTAGATGAACCAGCAGCAGGTATGAACCCGCAGGAAACAGCTGAATTGACTGAGTTAATTCGTCGTATCAAAGATGAATTTAAGATTACGATCATGCTGATTGAACACGATATGAATCTGGTCATGGAAGTAACAGAACGTATCTACGTACTTGAATACGGTCGTTTGATTGCACAAGGAACTCCAGACGAAATTAAGACCAATAAACGCGTTATCGAAGCTTATCTAGGAGGTGAAGCCTAATGTCTATGTTAAAAGTTGATAATCTTTCTGTGCATTACGGTATGATCCAAGCAGTCCGTGATGTAAGTTTTGAAGTGAATGAAGGAGAAGTTGTTTCTCTTATCGGTGCCAATGGTGCTGGGAAGACAACCATTCTCCGTACCTTGTCTGGTTTGGTTAGACCGAGTTCAGGAAAGATTGAATTTTTAGGTCAAGAAATCCAAAAAATGCCAGCTCAAAAAATCGTGGCAGGTGGTCTTTCACAAGTACCAGAAGGACGCCACGTCTTCCCTGGCTTGACTGTTATGGAAAATCTTGAAATGGGAGCTTTCTTAAAGAAAAATCGTGAAGAAAATCAAGCTAACTTGAAGAAGGTCTTTTCACGCTTCCCACGTCTTGAAGAACGCAAGAACCAGGACGCAGCCACTCTTTCAGGAGGAGAACAACAAATGCTTGCCATGGGACGCGCTCTTATGTCAACACCAAAACTTCTTCTTTTAGATGAACCCTCAATGGGACTTGCCCCAATCTTTATCCAAGAGATTTTTGATATCATTCAAGATATTCAGAAACAAGGAACAACCGTCCTCTTGATTGAACAAAATGCCAATAAAGCACTCGCAATCTCTGACCGAGGCTATGTACTGGAAACAGGAAAAATCGTCCTATCAGGAACAGGAAAAGAACTCGCCTCATCAGAAGAAGTCAGAAAAGCATATCTGGGTGGTTAAAAAGGTCCGGGGGACCTTTTTAATCGGTGGATAGAGATTGCGAAGCAATCATCCGAATCCAGTGGATTGTTTTAGCCGGCAGATGAAGATTACGAAGTAATCATCAATATAGTCTGGGGTACCTTTTTAGTCGATGGATAGAGATTGAGAAGCAATTCTCATCTGCACTGGAAGGTTAGCTTCTGATAATTGAAATAAAATCGAATGAAAGGTATTTTATCTTCATTCACAGAGCTCGATTTCAGAGCTCTTTTTGCTAGCTTATTCATACTTTTCTGAATTTTGAAAAAGAAATGTAAGCGTTTGATAGATTTACAAAAAGATTGTATAATAGGGATAAGAATAGAAAAGGAGAAGTCTCATGGCAGTTAAAGATTTTATGACCCGCAAGGTAGTTTATATTAGTCCAGATACAACAGTATCTCATGCAGCAGATTTGATGAGAGAGCAAGGGTTGCACCGCTTACCTGTTATCGAAAATGATCAATTAGTTGGGTTGGTAACTGAGGGAACCATTGCACAAGCAAGCCCATCAAAAGCAACAAGTCTTTCTATCTATGAGATGAATTATCTTCTGAATAAGACAAAAGTAAAAGATGTCATGATTCGCGATGTTGTCACTGTCTCAGGCTATGCGAGTCTAGAGGATGCAACTTATTTGATGTTGAAAAACAAGATTGGTATTCTTCCTGTCGTAGATAATCATCAAGTCTATGGGGTTATTACGGACCGTGACGTTTTCCAAGCCTTTCTTGAAATTGCTGGTTACGGTGAAGAAGGAATTCGTGTGCGCTTTGTTACCGAAGATGAAGTCGGTGTCCTTGGTAAGATTGTTTCTCTAATCGTTGAAGAAAATTTGAATATTTCGCATACAGTCAATATTCCGCGTAAGGATGGTAAGGTGATTATCGAAGTGCAAATCGATGGATCAATTGATTTACCAGCCTTGAAAGAAAAATTTGAAGCAAATGGTATTCAAGTGGAAGAAATCACTCGCACTTCAGCAAAAGTCTTGTAAGAAGGGAAGCCGAAAGGCTTCTTTTTTCATAAAAAAGGGACTATAGTAAAAGATGGAAAGAAATGATAAAATATGCTATAATGAAATGATGTAAAAAAGGAGTATTTATGGACATTTCAGTAATTCGTCAAAAAATTGACGCAAATCGTGAAAAATTAGCTTCTTTCAGGGGGTCTCTTTGACCTCGAGGGTCTAGAGGAAGAGATTGCCATCTTGGAAAATAAGATGACAGAACCTGATTTTTGGAACGATAATATCGCGGCCCAAAAAACGTCGCAAGAATTAAATGAATTAAAAAACACCTATAATACCTTCCATAAGATGGAAGAGTTGCAGGATGAAGTTGAAATTTTATTGGACTTTTTAGCAGAAGACGAGTCGGTTCAAGAAGAACTGGTAGAGCAGTTAGCCGAACTTGATAAGATGATGACCAGCTATGAGATGACTCTACTCTTGTCAGAACCTTATGACCACAACAATGCCATCTTGGAAATCCATCCAGGATCTGGTGGTACTGAGGCGCAGGACTGGGGCGATATGTTGCTTCGTATGTATACTCGTTATGGTAATGCTAAAGGCTTTAAAGTGGAAGTATTGGATTACCAAGCAGGAGATGAAGCTGGTATCAAGTCAGTAACCTTATCATTTGAAGGGCCTAATGCCTATGGCCTTCTCAAGTCAGAAATGGGTGTGCACCGTTTGGTGCGAATTTCGCCATTTGACTCTGCCAAACGTCGCCATACATCTTTCACATCCGTAGAAGTGATGCCTGAGTTGGACGATACCATTGAAGTGGAAATCCGGGAAGATGACATCAAGATGGATACCTTCCGTTCAGGTGGTGCTGGTGGACAAAACGTCAATAAGGTTTCAACAGGTGTACGTTTAACCCACATTCCAACTGGAATTGTTGTCCAATCAACAGTGGATCGAACCCAGTATGGAAATAGAGATCGTGCCATGAAGATGTTGCAGGCTAAGCTCTATCAAATGGAGCAAGAAAAGAAAGCTGCGGAAGTTGATTCCCTCAAGGGTGAGAAAAAAGAAATCACATGGGGAAGCCAAATCCGTTCTTATGTCTTCACGCCATATACTATGGTAAAAGATCACCGAACTAGCTTTGAGGTTGCTCAGGTAGATAAGGTTATGGACGGGGACCTAGATGGTTTTATCGATGCCTATCTCAAGTGGCGCATTAGCTAAGATAGAAAGGAAGTCACATGTCAATCATTGAAATGAGAGATGTCGTCAAAAAATACGACAACGGAACGACTGCCCTACGCGGTGTTTCGGTCAGCGTTCAACCGGGGGAATTTGCTTACATTGTAGGACCTTCAGGAGCAGGTAAGTCAACTTTTATTCGTTCTCTGTATCGTGAAGTAAAAATCGATAAAGGAAGCCTATCAGTTGCTGGTTTTAATCTGGTTAAGATTAAAAAGAAAGATGTCCCGCTTCTACGTCGTAGTGTTGGGGTTGTCTTCCAGGATTATAAACTGTTGCCAAAGAAAACGGTTTATGAAAATATTGCTTACGCTATGGAAGTAATCGGAGAAAATCGCCGTAATATCAAAAAACGAGTGATGGAAGTTTTGGACTTGGTTGGCTTGAAGCACAAGGTTCGTTCTTTCCCAAATGAGCTCTCAGGTGGAGAGCAACAGCGGATTGCGATTGCACGTGCTATTGTAAATAATCCCAAAGTATTGATAGCCGATGAACCAACAGGAAATCTGGATCCGGATAATTCATGGGAAATTATGAATCTCTTGGAACGGATTAACCTACAAGGGACAACTATTTTGATGGCGACTCATAATAGCCAGATTGTAAATACCTTGCGCCACCGTGTCATTGCCATTGAAAATGGCCGTGTCGTTCGTGACGAATCAAAAGGAGAGTATGGATACGATGATTAGTAGATTTTTTCGCCATTTATTTGAAGCCTTAAAAAGTTTGAAACGAAATGGTTGGATGACAGTAGCTGCTGTCAGTTCAGTCATGATTACTTTGACCTTGGTGGCAATATTTGCATCTGTTATTTTCAATACAGCGAAACTAGCTACAGATATTGAAAATAATGTTCGAGTGATGGTTTATATTCGAAAGGATGTAGCTGATAATAGCGAGACTATTGAAAAAGAAGGTCAAACTGTTACAAATAATGACTACCACAAGGTATACAATGCTTTGAAGGGGATGTCTACTGTTAAGAGTGTTACTTTTTCAAGTAAAGAAGAACAATATGAAAAATTAACCGAGACAATGGGTGATAACTGGAAAATTTTTGAAGGAGATGCCAACCCCCTCTATGATGCTTATATAGTAGATACCAATACGCCAAGTGATGTAAAAACTGTGGCTGAAGATGCTAAAAAAATTGAAGGTGTGTCTGAGGTTCAGGATGGTGGTGCCAATACAGAACGTCTATTCCAACTAGCATCATTTATCCGTGTTTGGGGATTAGTTATTGCAGGACTTTTGATTTTCATTGCAGTTTTCTTGATTTCAAATACCATTCGTATTACCATTATTTCTCGCAGTCGCGAAATTCAAATCATGCGCTTGGTTGGTGCTAAGAACAGTTATATCCGTGGACCGTTCTTACTTGAAGGTGCCTTCATTGGTTTACTTGGAGCAACTGCGCCATCAGTGTTGGTCTTTATTGTTTATCGAATGGTTTACCAATCTGTCAATAAGTCGTTGGTCGGACAAAATCTGTCTATGATCGCTCCAGAGGTATTTACTCCTCTGATGATTGCCCTATTATTTGTGATTGGAATTTTCATTGGTTCACTGGGATCAGGAATTTCCATGCGCCGATTCTTGAAGATTTAGATAAATAGCTACTTTTATGAGGAGATTAAATGATCTCCTTTTTTTGCTACAAAAATTTTAGAAAAAAGTGTAATTTTTTTTGTAAAAGCCTTTACAAAAAAAATTAAAGTGGTATAATTAAATCATAAAAGGTGCAAACGTTTTCGTAAAACGTTTGCCTAAATAAAAATAAAGGAGATTTGAATGATGAAAGATACATTCAAAAATGTCTTGTCTTTCGAATTTTGGCAAAAATTCGGTAAGGCT
>OGTC01000437.1_pt1 | contig 9600 bp, 5 predicted proteins | sample 1574531 | NCBI WGS metagenome assembly OGTC01 (sample SAMN03295859, study PRJEB24534) | human gut metagenome | isolation source: fecal sample 2 from infant 9 | host: Homo sapiens | place: USA: Pittsburgh, PA | collected 2014-07 | reverse complement strand
CCCCTCCCCCCCCCCCTCTTATCCTCTTCTCCTCTTTTCCAATCACAAGAGGTAGGGAGTTATGTGTACATTTCCCTTCTCCTTCCCCTCCTTGTACAGTTGTTGTATGTGTTATGTTTTTTTTTTTTATGACTCAACACCCAACCCCACACATCATTCATCGTATAAACTACTCTGAATATATGAGCATACTCATATTCCACGTCCCCATTGGACTCGTCGTAATCAGTTTACTAATGAAACAGGCATGACCTTCTTTTTTATTTTATACCTGTTGTTGTTGTTGTTATTGTTGTTGTTGTTGTTGTTGTGTGTGATATATCCTTTCCCGCTTTCCTATATCCGTTTCTTGGCAATTTAAGTCATGGTACATAATTGACTCAAAGTATTGTTATCTCCGAAACATATAAAAAATCTCGGATCTATTACTCAATGAGGTAAAACACGCATCGGCAGCACACTTTTACTTTACATTACGACGCTTCAGTTTTAACTAGATTGAATTAAATTACCTTATGTAAAAAACATACAAGTACACGATCTTATTAGCAAAGACTATAGATTTCTTCTTTTATCCTTTTTCTTCAGCCCCAGTCTTCAAGGTTTCACTGTGCTGGTGATGGTGTGGGTTGAAGTAACCATAACAACATCAGTTTCAAACACTGTTACTGTCTTGATAAGTCCATGCTTGGATGTGGTTTTGGAAGCAGTGGATGTTTGCATAGTGGTCGACTCAACTGTAGATGTGGTTGATGGTAATGGGTCAATTCCTGGAATACCTGGGATTGGCTTGCATGGTTTACACTCTGGTGGCATACCTGGTTGTGGTGGTGGTCCATTGTATTGCACTGCTCCCAAATGAACTTGAGGAATCTCTCTACTCTTGTCACTGACAATTTCAAACTTTGTAGGGTCATAACCAGTTCCAATTTCAAAATGATGTGAATACAACCCAGTCCACAAGGTTAAAATACCATACTTGGCATCGTATTCCCATGCTGGTTTTCCTGACACTGAATTGTACAATGTAGCTGTAAACCCAATCTTGTTGGAAATACCAGTGTCATAAGTACCAAAACCTCTCACGTGGTATGTTAAAGGATTATTAATCGACGGAATTGCCATGATTGAAGTTTCACCATTGTTCAAGTACAAGATTTGATTCTCTGAAAATGGCACAGCATTGTTCATCAAGTAGAATGATGATTTACCCAGTGCAGTAAAACAACCAGTTCCCAACACACCAGCAAGCTGATGCCAATTTTGATTGGTAAAACAAACTTGTCCATTATTCACCAATGTCTTTGCATCCTTACCCAATTGGACAAAACTATCACTCTTCAATTTTTGATAAAAGTGAAGATATCCATTATTATGCCAATCTTCAGCCTTGATTGCACTTACGACTGAACCTTCACCAGAAGCAGAAAAGAACAAGTCACCATTGTTTTCAAACTTGTTTCCAACAATCCAAAATGTATATGTTGGAGCAGCTTTTAAAGCATTGAATGAAACAATACCATCATTGATAAATGAATGAATCAGATCTTTTAAAGTGGCCGATAAATAAATATCTGGCGCAACACCAGAAATGTACAACCCACCAGTCTTGTCAATTTGAATGTTTCCTCGAAAATTTGCATAAGCATTGTTGATCATTGACCAAATGGAGTTGGGAAAGACATGGACGTCTCCAAAACTAACATCTTGAGCATTCCAATCAATAGTTACACCACCATGGAAATCCTTACCCCAAACAGTGGCAACCAACAACCCCAACACCACAACCTGAATTTTCACTAAAACCAACATAGCAAAAGATCAATTAATAAAAATTTTGTTCACTAAAAGAATAAACGACTTATAAAGGGAAAACCTCAAATATAATCTTCAGTGATTGTTGTCAAACCTTTATTATTTGACTCTCTTTTTCTTGTCAATATTCAATGTTAGGTAATTTTCAAGGACTATTTATACATAATGTTTCTCTTAGAATAAAGGACAACCGTCTATTCATGATGGCATGTCAATATTGGAAACAATCCTCGTCTAAGGTTGAGACGTTTGGGCTCTCCCTCCTATTTGTGAAGGGCCGCCAGTGCTCACAACCATCACAGCTATTTCAAAAGTTAGAAAACCCAGCAAACGCGTGTAGAATGGTTTAGCTTTTGCATTGGAAACAGTGAATGTAGAAAAAAAAAAACACTTTCGTTGTTGTATATCTCCCTCCCCCAATAGGTCTTGCTAAAAAAAATTGCATGATGCATAAACAGCCGAGGAATAGCCGGAAACCATCTTGTAGACTAACTTGTACTGGTGCAACACATCCGTTGATTATTTTTGATTTTCGTCGGCACCGAATAACACCAACTCAAACGAGCCAAGCCAATTGTCAATTGTGTTTACCCCGGTCGGAAAATATTGGCACCGAACCAGATTTTTTCTCGAGAGAAAGTAATATAAAGATCCCCACCTAAAACATCCTAAGTTCTAAATTTAGAAATTACTGCGTCTTAACTGTCCACCCCGTCAAAGAACCGAATTCGTTTCCTTTCTGACTTTTGCAAAAAAAATTGCAATTACGCATATGTATGCATGCCCTAAAACCCTTAGGTGTTTTTTCTAGAAACCACACTTTAAAGTGGCTTTTCTCTTTCTTGGCGCTAATGCATAGAAGAAAATAAATCCTTCTCCTTCTAAACTAATGTCATTGCGCTAAACGATAATTCGGTTAACAAAACTTAATTTCGTATGTCATTGTCCATTTCCGTAATCACGAATGGCATATCAATAACACTAAATGACGATTATTCTGTACCTTGCGATGAACTCAATCACCAACAAAAGCATCAACGACACTCTTCCACTTTTGTTCTGAGACAAAATCTTCACCAATCACCAGTAAACATTCAAATTGGATAAATGTAATGTGAGTTCGGTTTCGGGGTCCGGGGTTCCTTTCTTTCACATGCAACCAACACTGAATAAAAAAAAACGATCGGCGCTCAACTCTTCATGCGTATACCTTTGTAAGTCACAGCCATACAAAACTTGCAGTAAAGATTTCAACAAATGGGCAGATTTTTTTTCACAATAACAGAATGCATCTGAAGGCAAGATCAAGATACTCGACAAGGAAAAGAACAAAAACGAGCATGACAATGAATCTCCACTTGACATTTGTGTCAGTTAGACGATGGCATTTGTTTACACCATTGACTGCCCTACTTTTTCCTGTACCATTTGCATGCATGTGTTTCCAAATAGGAAATGCAATTGACGAGTTTGTCAAAAAAAAAAAATTTAAAAAAAAAAAAGGGTTTTGACGCATTGTATACAAACCATTTGAAAACAATGCAGCAGCCGGAGTGGAGTTTTGTTAATTTTTGGTTGTATGTTCATGTTCGTGAATGGGGTCAACAAACACTTACATTTAACGAGTTGGGCTATAAGTATCAGTTCATAGTTGTTTCTGCATTGAAACAGTTGATGACAGATCAGACCATTTCTCGGTTGCATATTGATTCTTTGCTTCAATATTCTGTCAACTGTGACATACCAAGCTATTACTCCCCCTATTTTTTGCAATATCGTCTGTTTTCGATGATTCTATCTCTTTTCTTCGAACGTCAATTGAGTACCTTCTTATCCATCATTGCGCTATGCTTATTGCCGTATCAAGTGAGTCGTCATAGACTCTTCGACACAGTCTTCGTAAATTGGATCATATGGCAGCCCTTCAACCTCTAATGGATATGTACTGCAAGTTATTCAGCTGTTTGGGGATATTCGTCTCCACATTATTCAATGCTGTTCTATTCACGTGTAAAAGCTCCATCAACATTGCGGACAAAAGGCAATCTCTGATGGCCCCAATATTAATTACACTCATGAACAGCATCTTTTTCTATCGCTTCAATGACAGTCCCAAATCCTCTACCAACTGGAAATCATTTGTCTCACATGTTGCATTCTAAAAATAATTTCAACATGCTTTTGCTATCGGGACAATACATCCCGTCCTTCATAATAATGTTTGTTGTGTCTGTTGTTGATGTAGTACCCACATACATAGGCCACTAGTAGTTTGCTGTCCATAGCTGTAAACTTTAGATTTTATCTTTGTCCTCTAGTCAAATTTTGCGGATAGAGTAAGTAGTAGCGGAAGAATTCTTTGGCTTCAACTTATCAATATGTGGTGTGGTCGCAAATTGAGAGAAATCTACAATAATGTGTCAGTACATGTCTGCCATATGATATATATTCTAATTAGAATGAGTGTACGCATAGCTCACCATGTAGAGTTCAGGTCCTTGAAACCTGCTCATAATGTCACTGTGCTAGTGATGGTGACAGTTGAGGTAAACATCACAATATCTGTTTCCATAACCGTAACGGTCTTGATACGACGACTTTTGGAGGAACTGCTAACAGAAGTGGTTTCTGAAGGACTAGGTGTACCTGTAGGTGAAACAGGAGTTGATGATGTGCTCATCGTTGTCTCTACAGCAGATGTTGTTGTTTCCAAAGTCGTTTCAGTGGCAGCTGATGATGACGACAATGACGTTCTCAATGTTGTCTCAACAGTAGACGATGATGATGGTGCAGGCTTGGCAACTTCTGGTATGTCTGGGATTGGCTTACATGGTTTGCATTCAGCTGGTATGCCTGTTTGTGGTGGTGGTCCATTGTATTGCACTGCTCCTAAATGAACTTGAGGAATTTCTTCGCTTGTATCACTAACGACCTCGAACTTTTTAGGATCATAACCTGTTCCAATTTCAAAACTAGAAACATAAGGACCTACCCGCAATGTTAAGTTACCGTTTTTTACGTCGTATTCCCATGCAGGCTCGCCAGCGTCTGATTGACGTAACGTAGCAGTTAAACCAATCTTGTTTGCATTACCATCCTCGTAAGTTCCAAACCCTCTCACATGGTAAGTTAAAGGTCCAAAGTTTGTTGGGATTGCCATGATTGAAGATTCGCTACCGTCTAAATACAAGATTTGATTCTCTGAAAATGGCACAGCATTGTTCATCAAGTAGAATGATGATTTACCCAGTGCAGTAAAACAACCAGTTCCCAACACACCAGCAAGCTGATGCCAATTTTGATTGGTAAAACAAACTTGTCCATCGTTTTGCAATGTCTTTGCATCCTTACCCAATTGGACAAAACTTCCACTCTTTTTTGTTTGATAAAAGTGTATGTTACCATTATTATGCCAATCTTCTGATTTAACACCGCTGATAGCCGTACCTTCACCAGAAGCAGAAAAGAACAAATCTCCTGTGTTTTTGAACGTCTTACCAATGATCCAAAACGCGTATAACGGGGCACCTTTGATTGCATTGAACGAAACAATACCATCATTAATGAACGAATAAACCGGATGTAAAGCAAATTCTCTTGCAGTGGCAGATAATTGCATATCTGATGAATTGGTGGAAACATAAAGACCACCAGTTTTATCGACTTGGATATTTCCTCGAAAATTGGAAGCAGCATTGTTTATCATTGACCAAATGGTGTTGGGAAAGACATGGACATCTCCAAAACTAAGATCTTGTGCACCCCATTCAACAATGGTACCTCCTTTGAAATCTTTACCCCAAACCGTTGCAGCCAACAACCACATCACAACCTGAAATTGTAAAAATAATCGCATGAATGAATTGATAGTGAAACTTACAATGAAACCAAAATTGAACTACCTCGTTGAAAAGCTTGTATAAGTTATGGCACAACCAAAAGATCTGGTAAACGTTTTTTTGAGGTTCAGGTGGATCCCTTCTTTTCACGTTTGCGATTCCTAGGTTAAATCAGGAGTTATATGTATACATTTTCCCAAGATCGGTGATGAAACTCCTCTCACAAGCAACACCATTCTTAATTAGACGATGTTCGTCGTCTCTCTCTGTCTCCCCCTATTTTCAGAACGCAATGGTTCTTTCGAAAGCCCCAGAGTCCGAATTTAGCGGACTGACCCTTTGCCATTTAGGTTTTGCATGGAGTATAATTATTGCAAATCTTTGGTTGTCGTATAGACGTCCCACCCCCACTTTTAGTACATATAACCACGCATGGCAAAGTCCAAATAAAGTGCCAAGGAATAAAAAGCTGAAAGCCGTCGATCATGTGTCGATCAATTTTGTAGTTTCGGAAGAACTTTTTTTAATGCTAGTTATTTTTTTTTTGTTATAACTAAGAGCCTTAAGGGGTGGTACCAACATGTCAAAACAAATCCTTTGTCCAACAATGACCAGCTACTTCCGTAGCACCAACTTTGACGGCTGCTCTATATTTAGAAACACCGATTTATACCTATCCCCGTCGAGAACCGAATTAATTGGTAATTCAATTACAAATGTATGCTTTAAATTTCATGTTCTTGCTTGCTCAGGAGTACTCCCACAAGTCCGTCTTTGTGATTATGCAAAACCCTTTCCTCCAACTAACTGGTGCCATTGAGTAAATGGAGGAAACTCGGAACACAAATTTTGAACCCAAATTTCGATTGGTCGAACTCCTCATTGCAGGATCATTTATATGACAACATAACATAAGTTTTTCTTCACCTCAACTTTGCCAAGGTGCTTTTTAGTATCACCTAGCTCATTCCAAATGGGGACTCTTCAGAGTGGTCGCATTACCGATAATTTTGTTTAAAAAAAAAATGAGTTTGTTAGCCACCTCTTAACACTAGAACTCAAACAAACGTCGTAAGGCGACTTTGATATAACTCCTCGCACTCATAAACAACCAATTTGAGAGCCATGATGGTGGGCTTGAGTTTGCACTTGAATTTTCACATGCACCAACTGTGGGGGGAAAAAAATGCGCGTTTAGTTTGTTGGGTTCATGCTTGTTGCTTGTGGCAACGAATTGCATAGAATGTTGTCAACATGGGCAGTTTTCAAACAAGATGATACATCTGCAGTCAGATACACGAGAAGAACAATATATCTTCAATGTATCTTCAATGTCTTCTCAATGCAGCCACAAAGTTACCTAGACGATGGGTATTGTTTACACCATTGGCTGCCTTGCATGCCGCATTTTGTATCACCAGAATCCAAATAGCCACAGAATGTACTCATTGATCAATTGTGTACACAATTTGGCCATGCAATTGAGTAAATGTTGGTTTTGCTTGCTTTTTTTCTGTATGTCAAATTTTGTAAATAAACATCACCTTTGTTGAGCTTGTTGGACAATAATCTCTTGAAATTTGGATCTTATTGACTTATGATTTCCTATCTTATGCCCGTTTGATGTTAATGATAATATATCAATGCAATAAAGGTGCCCATTAGCAATCAGGCAATCCATGCAGATGTATAAAACCAGGTGAATGGTTATGAGGATTTCGGACACCACTCTTTTTTAGATCGTCATTTGCACCTAGTCATGGTATTCTATTTCTTTGTAGACAAATAACTCACCCTCCCCATACTCAACATCATGAGTTTACTCTTCAATGCCCTAGAATAAGTTTGTTGCCCTATTTCGTGGTTCTGATTGGCTAGATAAATCATCCTCCATTACTAGGGTATCACCTCAACTTTAAAGCATTACATGGTCTACATGTGAATAATGCACTATGGTTTTGCAATCGTTAAAGATCATCCACTCAACATCTTCACAATTGGAATTCTTCAATGTCAGATGAAGTGCTGTGAATACAGCCCCATTTCTAACGCATTGATATACTAATTTCCCCGATACTTCTATAAAACATCTAAATTACTTTGGCTGTGCCCTTCTAATATTGTGCACTCTTTCATTACAGTCTTCACTACCATATTCGCCTGCTCTATCATAAACACCGGTTTCCCATGTAGCAATAGATGAAGGATTACGCTAGTGTTTGGTCTGGCCTTTTTCGTCGAAGCGATAGAGGTTTTCAAAATTCTGTGCTCATTACTTGTTTGTGCACGTGACGAGCCTCGGCCACGTGCATTGATTCATTATAACGGTAATTGGCTCCCTTTGGTGTAGAAATCTCATTCTGGAGTGAATCCGCTCATCATAAGAGTACTACAAATGGGTGATAACAGAGTATGAACAACAACGTTTTATATATATAGTGGTAGAGGCATACGCGGGAATTGGAGTTTCTTTTAGCGCTTATCGCTCTTTAGTTCGGAGTTAAATTAGACAGTAAAAAAAGAAATTCATAAACTATAAAGAAGTGGTGATGATCATCTGCAATTCGTAATATTACTTATCTCAGTCAAGTTTCGTACTCCAACACATCCAGCGCGTACTACCAATGACCATCCAACCAAAAGTCAAGACGGGAGGTCCATTCACTTGGACTCAAATTCAACAAATTGTTAAGGCAAATGAGCTTGAATCATTCGCAAGAAGTGAAGAGCAATATCACAGTTATCAACAATTCAAGCATGATTTGTCATCACAGGGGATTACGATAAATGATCATGTGCTTAAGGATGAATTACAATGGAAACAAAGCGATATCAGATATCAAACATCTACTTCGTCGCCACCGGAGTATTCCACATTACAACCACAAGATTTGATTTTCTACAATAGAGACGATGAAAAGATTATATATAATAAGTTTCCTTACTACTTTGAAGATTCGGTGGTTCATTTATGCATTTGGTCGAAATTAACCATACCCAATGATGTCAATTCGCCAGTGGGAGATATATCACCATTGACCAAACGCATCATCGAGCGATATTTGCAAAAGACGTTTATTGAAAAGGGCGTCTCTCCCGATGATATTCTTTGGTTCAGAAATTGGTCGAGTTTACAAAGTATTCGAAGTGTCAGTCACATTCACGTACTTTTGCATGATGTTGATGAACATTTCATTCAGAAACTTATTGGCACTTCAGGAACAACTTTGACTTTGGAAGATTACAAGGAGATACTTAACGAATAGATTGTATAAGGCTTATAGTGGTGGATCTCATAGACGGCATTAATAGAAGTTGGTTCTACTTAGCTAAATTGTAGTACGTAGTTGCGAGGTTGTTTATGATAGATGATGTAGCGTGACTGTTATTGCAACCCTATGATCCGGAAACTTGATTCAATTTCAATTTGAGCTATTGTTGCCTACTCGTTCTAGTAGACTCAGCCATAATTGTTATGATGTCATTCCCAATCAAATGGTAGCGCTTGTTTTTGGTCTTGCGCTTTTGGCTTCATTTTTCCCTCAGTTTGTTCTCGTTTATTCTTGTTTCAACTGGTAGCTTCTCGCAAATTCTACAACATTCGATGATGTTCCAAACCCACTTTTTTGTGCAACCGATATGCCAAATTTGGACTTGAGTTTCAAATTACTGTTGAAAAATTTTGAAAAGTTTCAACAGGCAATTGGACTATAAATATATCATCAAATGTCTTTTAAAATTTCAGTTTTTTCTTGCCTTCCTTTTCCCTTTTCTCTTTCTTTAGATATTAATTATACCTATTAATAACACATATATACTACAATCATGTCTAAAGCTGTCGGAATTGATTTAGGAACCACATACTCTTGTGTTGCTCACTATGCAAACGACAGAGTTGAAATTATTGCTAATGACCAAGGTAACAGAACTACACCATCTTTTGTTG
>OGTC01000434.1_pt1 | contig 9709 bp, 11 predicted proteins | sample 1574531 | NCBI WGS metagenome assembly OGTC01 (sample SAMN03295859, study PRJEB24534) | human gut metagenome | isolation source: fecal sample 2 from infant 9 | host: Homo sapiens | place: USA: Pittsburgh, PA | collected 2014-07 | reverse complement strand
CAAAGTCATAAACATCTGTCGCAAGGATTCCAGCTTTACGGTTGCTGAGCTGACCAACATCAGAACCAAACCAAACAGTCTCTCCTGCTTGCATTTGAGCAATTGCCAACTCTTTCAAGCGCTCCATCGGTACGTTGATGTAGCGAACTGCACGGCTACCAACCACATTCCCCAACATCTCAACTGTGTAAGATTTTCCGTAAGGTTTGTCAGCAGTTGGAGCATTGATAACAGAAACGTAGTCTTCTAGTGGAAGATTAACATATTTCTTGTAAAACTCTTGTGGTGTGATGCCCTTTTCGCTTTGGTAGTTGTTATCTTTATCGCGATAAGCAAAATCAAATTTACGTGGTGGAAGGCCTAATGACATAGCCAGGAAGTTAAAGATTTCTTGCAAGAGATCTTCTTTCTTAGCTTGAACAGTCGCTTGATCTGCACCAGAAACAAGCAAGTCACGCAAGATTTGAGCATCTTGACGAAGCAATTTGTTAAGGATTGCATTTAGCTCACGGCTGCTACTAGATGAAACAGACTCAGGGTAAACTGACTTAGGCACGACACCGTATTTCTCAAAGAGAGAAACGACCATATCCCATTGACCGCCATCTTGTTGTGGAGTTTGAAGTAGGAATTTAACCTTACGGCTCGTCAAGTCTTGGTCTGCAGTCGCAATGACTTGCTCCAAGAACCAGTTTGATTTCTCATACTTGTCCCAGAAGAATGTGTGGGCCTGTGACAACTCAAAATTTTCCAGTTTGTATTGTGAGATGAGCTTGTGGCGGAAGGTGTTGAGAGCTGCAAACATCCAGCAACGACCAGACGCTTTCTGGTTGGTTACCTTGTCCTTAGTCAAATCCAATGAGAAAACAGGTGTGTTATCTACATGGCTTTGGCGACGTTCTAGGGCTGCAAAAATTCCGTTGTGGCTAGCAGCATTTTCAATCGCTTGGTATTTGACATTTGCTTCATAATTGGCAAATAGTTTATCAGTAAATGATTCTTGAATCGCGTTCATAGATTCCTCCTTTTATTCTACAGTCTATTATAACTCTTTTCACAAAGTAAGCAACTGAAAAACATAAAAGGCAGGGATATTCTCCCTACCTTTTTCGAATATAAACTAAATTAAGCAATACTAGCACGGAGATCTTCTAATTCTTCCTTGGTCAAGCGGCGCCATTCTCCTCGCTGCAAGTTCTCATCTAAAACTAAAGTTCCCATAGTCAAACGTTGCAAGTCTACAACTTCCTTGCCACAGTAGCCCACCATACGCTTGACCTGATGAAACTTCCCTTCTGCAATGGTCACACGGATTTGGCTTTGATTTTTTTCTGTATCTATGGACACAAGCTCCAGTTTAGCGGGCTGACAAGTAAAGTCTTTGAGAGGAATACCCTCAGCAAATGTCTCCACATCTCCTTGGGTCATGATTCCCTTGACTTGTGCCTGATAAGTCTTGTCCACATGACGCTTGGGCAAAAGAAGAGCATGGGCAAGCTGGCCATCATTGGTCAAGAGTAGAAGACCATGTGTATCAATATCCAAGCGTCCTACTGGGAAAACTTCCTTGCTCCGAGCAATATCATCCAGCAAGTCCAGAACGGTTCTGTGCTTGGGATCCTCAGTCGCTGAAATAACCCCTTGGGGCTTGTTCATCATGTAGTAGACAAACTCTTCATACTCCAACACTTGCCCATCAAAGCGAATCTCATCTATTTTTTCATCAATCTGCAATTTAGCTGATTTCTCTTTTTTACCATTTACCGTCACGCGCCCAGCCTTGAGCAAGTTTTTGACCTCAGTCCGGCTCCCCACGGCGCAGGCAACTAAAAATTTATCTAATCTCATAGAACTATTATATCATACTCAAAAGGAGGCCGTCTCAATGACTAACCTCCTTTTCGTTTCATACTCTTCAAAAATCTCTTCAAACCGCGTCAGCGTCGCCTTGCCGTATGTATGGTTACTGACTTCGTCAGTTCTATCTACAACCTCAAAACAGTGTTTTGAGCTGACTTCGTCAGTTCTATCTGCAACCTCAAAGCAGTGCTTTGAGCAACCTGCGGCTAGTTTCCTAGTTTGCTCTTTGATTTTCATTGAGTATCAGATTTAAGAAATTAACTTCCTCGTCTCCAGAAAATCGCTAAGACAATCATGGAACCTAGTACTGCCGGAATAATGGCAGTTCCTGCTATTATCGGTCCCCAAGTCCCAAAAAGCAAGTGGCCTATAAAGGCACCAATCCAGCCTAGAAACATTTTTCCAAAACATCCCATGCGTTCTCCACGGTTGGTCAGAGTACCTGCTAAAAATCCCACTAGGAGACCAACGAACATACTTCCTAACATATTATCTCCTTAATTTGCCCAATCTCCGTTACGGAAGAGTGGTACACGTGTTCCATCCTCACGGATACCATCGATATCCATTTGGTTAGAACCAATCATAAAGTCTACGTGAACATCTGAACGGTTAAGCCCCGCAGCATCAAGCTCCTCTTCACTCATCTCCGCTCCACCAACAACGCTAGTTGCATAGGCTGCACCGATAGCCAAGTGATTTGACGCATTCTCATCGAAAAGGGTGTTAAAGAAGGTAATGCCTGACTGAGAAATTGGGCTTGGATCTGGTACCAAGGCACATTCACCCAAGGCACGCGCACCCGCATTTTCAAAGACAAGGTCTTTCATGACCTGATCACCCTTATCAGCATTGATATCTACGATTTGTCCATCCTTAAAGGTTACCTTAATACCTTCGATGATATTTCCATTATAGCTAAGCGGTTTTGTAGAAGTGACATAACCATCTGCGCGACGGAAGTCAGGCGCTGTGAAGACTTCCTCTGTCGGCATATTTGGCAAGAATCCTTCGCCCTGCGCATTGATAGCGCCAGCTGATTCCCAAACGTGGTTCTTTGGCAAACCAAGTGTCAAATCGGTTCCTGGCGCTGTGTAGTGAAGGGCTGAAAATTGTTCTTTATTAAGCATATCAGCCATGCTCTTAAGGATAGCTGCATGATTTTCCCAAGCCTTAACAGGATCTTCTTCGTAGACACGGCAAGTTTTAAAGATCTGGTCCCAAAGAAGATCGACTGCTTCTTCGTCGCTCGCAGCATTTGGAAAGACTTTCTTAGCCCACTCAAGTCCAGCAGCAGCTGCTACAGTCCAGCTAACCTTGTTGGATTGCGTTGCGATGCGCATTGGCTTCATAGCAAGTCCCATAGCTTTAGCAGAAGCTGAAAGCTTGTCAGCGTCCACACCGTTCAAAGCACCTGGATCAGATGAACGAACCCCAAGACGGCTAGCTTTGTTCTCCAAAAGATAGTTCATCTCAGCAATCTTGTATTCTGGCACATTGTCCAAACGTTCTATCGGTGCATGGAGAAATTTCTCACGGTTAATCACATCATCTGTCCACTGAACGATAACCTCATGCGCACCCAAAGCATAAGCTTCTTTGACGATTAAGTGAGCCAACTCACGTTGCTCCACATCGATAGAGAGAGCCAAAGTGTGACCAGGTTGCACATTGATTCCATTTGCAACCAATAATTTCGCATATTTTTCTAGATTTTCTTTAAAATTTGGTAAAACCATGTTGTTTTCTCTTTTCTATTTTTATTTTTCTTTCAAAGCAGAGAATAATCCTGCTAAAGCAATAGCACCTGACAAGAGTGCTGTTGATAGAAGAATTGTCTGATCAGCAAGTTCTAATTGATATTCAAATACCTTCTCAGCCGGCTTATCTTCCGCAAAAATTCTTAGTTTCATGAGACCCCCCTTAAAATTTATTAAAATAAATCACTATGACTACCTGTCCTAAGCAAGTTTAAAAGTAATTCTTCCTTGTCTACTTTATAAACCAAAAGCCAATCTGGCTGGATATGGCATTCACGAACTCCTTGAAAATGCTTGGATGCTGTCAGTTGATGATCACGATATCTAGCAGGAAGTTCTTTTTCTTGAACCAGAAAATTTAAAACTTCTTCTAATAATTCTGCCCTCAAACCACGCTTCATAGCCAACTTAAAATCTTTTTTAAACTGTTTATGATAACGAATCTTAAGCACGCAAATCCTCCATCAAGTCAGAGACTGATTCAAAGGATTGGCTCATATTACGATTTTGGTCTAAATCCGTTAATACCTCAAGCAACTTCCGATTCTCGTCTAGTCTAACATCAAAAGGTAATCCCTGATATTGAATAGCCTGACGAAGAAAAATATTGATAGCTGTTGTCATATCCATTCCCAGATTACTAAACACCTGTTGAGCCTGCTCCTTCACCTCACTATCCAAACGGATGCTCATACTCGTCTTTGACATACTCTCACCCTCTTTCTATAGACTATTTTAACAAAAAAGAAGGCTAATGTAAATCTATTGGATATACATTAGCCTCTTTGGATAGATGATTATCGTTGCTCTGATGACTTATTTTCTATAAAATGATTTACCCTAGTCAAGATCTCTTTTTCCAGTTCTGTTATTTGTTCCGGACCCCAACCAGAATCTTTTTTAGAAGTTATCTTTGCCATCATCTGTAATTTTAAACTCTGACGATGGAATATCCCTTCTCTTTCCCATTGTTCTAATTTAGCCTCTGGATAGGAGTTGCCAAACCGGGAGTTCTGACTATCGGTAATGATACAAAGATTGCCAAAGGAATGTAAAAACTCAGCAGGTAATTGGCTCTCTCCATCATGTCCATTTGGATTCTGAGGATACCAATGCTCTATGGAGCGACGATATGCAAATTTAAAATCTTTAAACTCAATATCGTAATCTTTCTTCAATTCTTCACGATTTTTCCACAAAACATAATCCACAAAGTTAAAAGCGTAAACAGGAATTACCCCATATTTTTTGATACTTTTATCTTCGGTAAACAATCTTTCCTCAGCATATCTCACTGCCATTTTTTCAAGAAAATCCTTAAAAAGACTAGCAAATTCTGTTTGATTTAACTCTTCAATATGGTTAAAGAGGAATTGCAAGATTTCATATAACCAACGACTATCACGATTAGCAGTAAAGGTCACAGCAAACATGGATTGAAGGAGGATAATGTTTTTGTTTAAATTGTCAAAAGTATTGTTTTGATAATTAATTCGAACATATCTCCATCCTCCATTTTCATTTCGTTGATATGTCTCATACTTACCTCGCTTGATTTGCCATTCGGTTTCATTTTCTAATTGAACATTTTTTACGATTAGCGTATCAAATATATGCTTCATAGTCAGAAGTAGTTGCCCAAATTGTTGGACCCATTTTCTATCTCGACGTTCAATTTGAAATATTGTCAATAATTTTTTATCATCAAATGTAGTTTCGTCATTTCCTTCCATGATAAAAAAAACTTGAAGCAAAAATGTTGGAAAATCAATTACAGTCGTATAATTTGAAATATCTGCTCCATTATTTACTAAGCTACTACTTTCATATTTTGTCTGAGTAATTGCATCTAGTAAACTTCGTTGCTCAATTTTTTTTACTCTTATTTTCTCAAATACACTTTCCAATTTGAAGTTAGTAAATTCTTTACCAAAAATTTTCTCCCCCTCTTCATCAGTATTGTTTGGTCTACTTCGAATTTGAAAAGTTTTTATTACCGGCTTATCAAATTCTGCACAGGCATCCCAAATTCTCGCAAATCTTTGTGCCATTTCTTGATCTTCACCGAACTTAGCCATCATTTGTGCCTTGAGAATCTCATGAGCCTCTAGTTGTTCTCCTCGAGAGTTGAAACGTTCGAAATAAAGATTCAAATCTAAATCTTCAGGAAGTATACTCCGAAAAATGATAACATTCTCAAAAAGATAATCAACGAAAGACTGAGGATCAAGACGGCGCTCCTCTAGCACTTTTTTCAATGCGTCTCTAGCATGTCCGTAACCTCTAGTCAGCTCATTTTCATCGCCCTCTAAAATTTTTTTCTTGGCAAATAGATCTTGAATATTCTTATTTGATTTCTTCCGAGCTGGGAAGGTAAGATTGACAGCCTTCAATCTATCAAAACCAAACTCATGCTTCAAAGCTAAGGCAATCAAATTAAGGGCTGTTGTTCGTTGTTGCCCATCTATGATTTTGAAAATGTCATTCTCTTTATTAACGACTAATGTTCCAATATAATAATTATAATTGTCTCTATTTTCTTGAAAAGCATCTGCTACGTCGTTCAATAACTGCTCAATTTCATCATAAGTCCAAGCAAAATTTCTCTGATAAAGAGGGATAGCATAGGTATCTTCATTTAACAAACGATTAACTGATAAGCTTATATGTGTTTCTACCATTTATTTTTTTCCTCTTCTATAATCTTGTCCACAGTATAATTTTCAAATAATTCTCTATCTATCTTGACCATAAAATCATTCGGAGTGACAGCATGAGATAAAAGTTGAAATAGCTTTTGAACCTCTTTTTGTCTAAAACTTCCACCAGCAGCGTATTTCCCTACCGTTGCATCATATATGGCTTTAGACTTAACCCGAGGGTAATAAGACCAAATAAACAAGGTCTCTACTATCTCCTTTGATAACTCATCTTTTCCAAATCTATCTGCAAAAAGTGAACAAATATTTAAGAATATATTGTGACACTTGAGGTAGCGTCCTTTTGAGCTATTGTAAATGTTCAACATACCTTCTGGGTAAGCTACATTTTTTTCTTCCTCCTCTGACTCATTAGAGACCCCTAACTGTTTATTTAAAAAATTTTTATGAACTCTAATAGTTTCATGAGCAGATTCAATATACTCAAAAAATTTACTTCCATCAATGATTGGCATAGTAATTGACATAGGAAAATTTTCAATATGACGATACAATTCTAGATATGGAAAGTTCTGATTCAAATCAACGCCTTTAAAATCGTCAATAAAATCCTCTGTAAAACGGAGATAAGAGCCATAACGCTTGTTTGTTAATCCTGTCTCTCCTCGCGACCAACGTCTCATACGAAAAAGATGTTTATCAAACAACTCTTTGAGACTTAAATCTTTATCTTCCACAAATTTCTCCCACTTTTCAACAATCTTTTCATCTTCTGAATCTTGCTTGCGAAGATGATAGGCTTTGAGCAAATCATGAGGTTCTAAAGATTTTCCACGATTATTCTGAGAATCAAATAGCTGAAAGGCCTCTGATAATCGTTCCTGTGGCATAGTAATCACGGAGACAGAACAATTTTCCAATAAAAAGTTGCAAATATCTTTTGCCTGATTTTCGCCGACCAATTGAGTCAAATTTTCCCACTCATTATAATTTTCACTCGCATGATAGCAAGATAGCTCTCCAAATACAGCACTACTCAGCAGTTGCTTAGCACCCTTATAATTCTCTAAATCATCTAATAAATGAAGAAACAAGGAAATTGAAATTAGCCGTTGCTGTCCATCGACAATATCTAAGTATTCATCATTTTCATGCAAGATAACGGAACCAATCTGATATTCCTTCTTCCCCATAGCATCTCGTAAATCATAAAAAAGATTACGGATATGTTTTCTGTTCCATTTATATGGTCTTTGATAAGAAGGAATTCGCAAATTCCCTTCTTTCAATAGTTCTCCAACCTTTTTAGAAGTAAATTGAATAGTCATTTTATCCTCATCTATATTTATCTATCATTTCTTGAACTGTTTGCTTCATATCCTCTACTAAAATTCGAGGAGACAAAATAGTGACTGCTTCCCCTTGTCCCAGCAACCAGCGTTTAAGCCCCGGTGTATGCTGACTTTCAAACTGAAAATGAGTCCAGTCGCCATTTTTCCCAACTATTTTTGCATTTGGAAATTGGTCCATCACAATAGTCGGATCATTCAAATACTCGATCTCAATACTGATTTTCTTCCCGATAAAAGCATCTACTCTCTCGTTACGAATGTCGCCATCTCTAAATTTATCTCGATAAGAAATAGAAGGTTTCTCTATACCACTAAGAGACCATGACTGGATACGGTCTACTCTTAAAGTAATATAAGTAGCATGTTTCAACTGGTAAACAACCAGATAGAAATAATGATTATCATAGTAAAGAGAGACTGGCAAAACAGTCTGCCTCTTAGAAGATTCAGAATAAGGTTTTTGATAGATAATATCTAGAACCTGTTCATGCAAAATAGCTTCTGATAAATTCCAAATTTTCTCTATTCTATTTTGTTGATCCGTTAAGGGAGCATAGTTAAGCTTTTCGCTGCCAATGATCTGCTCAATTTCTTTCTGATCAGCACGGGGAACCAAGACCAGTAAATTATTTAGTAAGCTAGCAATTTCTGGTCTGTTCAGTGCTCGATTTTCCAATAAAATCTTTGAAATAACGAGAATATCCTTTTTATTAAAAACTGACTTACTTGATAGGCTATACTTATTTGTTTTACGACTATAAAGCAAGTCTCCACTAAAATCGGGATAACTGGATAAAATATCACGAAGGAGCGAAAAATCTCTCTGTATCGTCTTTTCACTAACCTCAAATTCCTGAGCCAGTTGCTTTTTTCCTAACGGAGTCCCAAACTGTAAACGTAAAAAGATTGTTAGTAGTCTCTCTTGATCATTCATCTAAAGTCCTTTTTATTAATCTTCAAGCGATGTTAGACACGCTGTCATTCCCCACTTAAAACGCACAATCAAACGAGATTGAACATTTTTCAACTGATCTGGTTCAGAATTACCGGATAAAACAATTTGCGTTTTCCTACCAAAGAAAGAATTAAAGAGGTTGAAAAATTTTTCTTGAATCATATCATCTTTTTCTTCCAATACCTGAATATCATCTACTAGTAGAAGATCCAACTCCTCACCTCTAACTTTTTGTATTTCTAGCTCATTTTCTAATAAGTTTTCGGCAGAAATATATTTTACTCTCTTTTCTGGATTGTTCTCAAGAACCTTATTTCCAATTGCTAGCAGGAGATGTGTTTTTCCTGAACCTGATTCACCATAAATATAAAATGGACTGTATTTTAAGCCTAAGTTCTTTACTACTTCTAAGGCTTCTTTCTTTGCTAAAGCATTACCATCTTTTTCTACAAAATTTTCAAATTGATATTTGTTATCTAATCCGGTATTATTCATCGTTTAAACCTCTTTTTCTTTTATACCATAAGTATAACAAAACAGATGGACAATATTTGTCCGTCTGTTAATTTTTTTCTTAAAACAACTCATCAAACAAACTCAACTGGTTATCCTCGGGCATATTGCCGAGAATCCCCATTTCATTCATCTTTTCAACCAAGGTCGATGAGAGTCCGCCACGCTTGCGGAGTTCTGTCTTAGAGAGGAATTCACCCTCTTCACGCGCACGCACCAACTGCTTGGCAACGTTCTCTCCCAGACCATCCATAGCGACAAATGGCGGGATGAGAGTGTCTCCATCAATGAGAAACTCTGTTGCCTGACTACGATAGAGATCGAGTTTGCCAAACTTGAAACCACGCTCCCACATTTCATTGACAATCTCAAGAGTTGTATAGAGGTCAATTTCCACATTAGAAGCTTCATTGTTCTTCCGTTTTTCAGCAATTTCTTCCATTCTTCGCTTGATAGCATCCAAGCCTGCTCCCATGGTCTTGATATCAAAAGCCTTAGCACGGATGGAGAAATAAGCACAGTAGTAATAAATGGGATGGTGAACCTTGAAGTAGGCCACACGCAAGGCCATCATAACGTAGGCTGCCGCATGGGCTTTAGGGAACATGT
>OGTC01000432.1_pt1 | contig 9857 bp, 17 predicted proteins | sample 1574531 | NCBI WGS metagenome assembly OGTC01 (sample SAMN03295859, study PRJEB24534) | human gut metagenome | isolation source: fecal sample 2 from infant 9 | host: Homo sapiens | place: USA: Pittsburgh, PA | collected 2014-07 | reverse complement strand
ATATAGATATAATACCATAAAAACGAATTAATAAGCATCGTGGCATATACATTCCATAGTGTCTTTCCCTTGGAGATATCTATTTTATTAACTTTTTTAAATATCTTGATTGATATTATAGTTTTTATAACAGATAATACCAATGGTAATATTAAAAGTATTACAATGATAATCCAGTTATTTATGTGATTTTTACTTATGCCATAATTAGTAAAAAAATATTGAGATAAGTTGATTAAAGTTGATTCAACTAGATTTAGGTTATAAAGAATGTAAGTCAAGATTCCGCAAAATATTCCATCCCATGCGTTCATAAAAGCTAAAGATTTAGTACTTTTAGTAAGAAAAACTCTAAACTTACTAAATCGATTTTTATAGTTAAACACATATATTAGTATCAAGGCAAATTGTAAAATTATAACTAATTTAAAATCGGTAAGACAGAATATAATTAGAGATATTATTGGAAAATACGTTAGCGCATACATAAGTATTTTCCAAGTTTGAGCAAAAAGATTCCTCAATCCATTGTCAGTATTAAAATAATACATTAATTTCAATCTTTGCCTCCTAAATCTAATCTAAAGGTTGGTAAATCAAAATCTTCAACCTCTGATAAGAATGGGTGAAAATCAGCAGCAAAATAATCTGGATTGATCTTTAAAACTTGTTTTAACAGTTCATTTCGCTTCTGTGTATTTGGAGTATGCATAGCTTCTCTAAATAAAGCATGGCCCTGATTCTAATCAAAAATCCTATTTTTCAGTTGGTAATTGATTAGCTGAACATCTGGATACTCTCCGTGTTCATCAGCATATTGCATCACTGCTGTATGTAGTTCATCAAAATTTTGAATGGTCCGACGTTCTACAAAAGTTGGATTTTTGGCCATGATTTCTGTCCAAACAGCCTCTTCTTCAGAAATAACTTTGATATCCAACTTTTGCTGGCGTTTTAATTCTTTTTTTCTATTTTTCTTTTTAGCCATCTATTTTCTCCTCTAACTCATTCTTCAATAGATCAGACTCTACCTCTGCTGTATTGGATATTCTTACAGCCTAGGATACAGGCTTTAATGGTAAATCTTAGTTTTTTCAGCGACTCGTTGACTTTGAAGGTTTCCCCAAGCGTGACCAAGGTAGAGTTTTTTCCAGTTACATTTGGTGGTGGGAATCACGAACGAAAAAGATTGAGACTTGAGAACATCTTCATGAAGTTCTTTAGACATGTGATTGTCCTTTCTCTATTGTATTCATTTTATCTTGAATCTGCTTAGCAACCTCTTCTGCAGACAGATTCGTATTATTTATTTTAAAGTAGTGGTGCAACTCATTGGGTTGATGTTGGGAATTTAATTGAAGGGTTTCAGTGGTCTCTAAAATTTCTCTTTCAGATATCTCAATATGCCGTTTCAAGGGCTTGTGCTTCAACCGGTTCTCCGTTCGATTTCGACGTAAACGCTCTTCAAGACTTGTTTCCAACTCCACAAAAAGAATCTCTTGATGAAAGTTATCCAATAAATCCTGAATTTGCTGCAAATACAGCAGCTGGTACTGATTTGAAAAATCAATTACGTCAGTTAAAATTACTGATCGCTGATTTCTTGCACTTGTTCCAAGGAAAGAAAAGGTAATTCCACGAACAAATTCCCACATTTCCTCTGTAAAGTCCTGATAGATTCCTAATGCAAAATCGATGGCTTGATGGTTATAAAAGAGGGTAGCATCTGTCAGTCGAGATAACTCTTGACCAATCGTCATTTTTCCAGAAGCCGGAGCCCCAATTATGAAAAGATGCATCAAATCACCTCCCACTCACTCCTCAGCAAGCCATATCTCAAATCATCACAGCGATTTCCTTGGGCATCTTTGCGGTCTCTTATGCGAGCTTCGAGGGTAAAGCCAAGCTTTTCCGCGACTCGTTGACTTTGAAGGTTATATCCAAAGCAAGACAATTCAATTTTATGTAGATTCAATTCTTTAAAAGCCAGATCAATCAAGGCACGCGTAGCTTCTGGTACATAGCCTCTGCCCCAATAGTCTGGGTGCAAGGTATAGCCGATCTCAAGAACATCATCTTCATGGCGATGGTTGAAATCGACAGAGCCAACGATCTTATCAGTTCCTTTGACGACAATCCCGTAGCCTGCTGGGAGATTTTCCTTTTGATTACGCTCAGGAAGGATATGCTCCAGATAATAAATCTCATCTTCCAAGGTCTTGACAGGTGGAAAACCTGCTGGGTAAGAAACTTCTGGACGACTAGCATAATCAAAGATATCCTCAGCATCCGCCACAGTCCGGACTCGTAAAACGAGACGTTCTGTTTCCAAGCGTTCTGGCAGTTCAGTTCTTGCCATCCTTTTTCCTCGCTTTCTTAATGAAGCTCCCCTTCACATCTACACGCTTGTCCAGATAACGATAGACGCGCTGATATCCATCTCCCATGAAATAGGTTGGGGCAAACAGTTCATTTCTAAAATGTCCCTTTTCATCCAAAAGTTCTGGGTCAACAAGTCTCTCAATAATCTTAGCGAAAATATGACAAATTCCCTCTTCCTCAACAATCCTATCTACCTGACAATCCAAAACGACTGGACAATCCTCTAAAATCGGTGCCTGAGTCCGTTCAGAAATCTCGTAGTCTAGCCCCAGGTGTTTCAATTTCTCTCTATGACTGATAAAACCAGCCTTCTCCATCTCGAGCATGAGATTTTCATCAGGAATATTCACGGTGAACTGTTGATAATGCTTAATCTGCTCAGCCGCATTTTCCTCAGCACCAACACCAATGACTAGCCAATCTCCCAAGCTATAAGAGGAGCTACAGGTCGTAATATTGTGTCCAAAATTCTGGTCCTGATACCCCAAAATGAAGATAGGAAAGCCATAGTAGAGTTTACTTGTTTTAAAAGATTGCTTCATAACAACCTCCTTTTACTAAGACGCAAAAGAAAATCCCTGCCATCTACATGACAGGGACGAATGTATTTATCCGCGGTACCACCCAATTTCGGGCAGAGCCCGCAACTCTCGTCTTTAAAACAAAAAGACACTTTTATTTCAATTTTTCATCCATTAGCAACCAGTTTTGACACATTTGTGGACTTCTCAGCTCCGCCACTTTCTGTAAAATGTGGGATTCAAAACACCTCTAATGGCTCTATTGTAGCAAGATTTTTTCGGAAATGCAAGGCACAAGAAAGATTACTTGAACTTGATGCCATTTTCTTTCAATTTCTTGATGGTAGCTGGGCCGATTCCTTTCAAGGCAAGGAGTTCTTTTTCAGTCCAGTTTTTGAAATCTGAAGCAGACTTAATTCCTTCATCGTAGAAAGTTTTGGCACGGTCAAGTGGAAGTCCACCCAAGTTTGCTGCAAAATCTTCTACAGAATTGGCTACTTTTTGAGCTTGCTCTTTGGTAGCTTCTACTGCTTGTTCAACTTTTTTAGAAACAGCCTTACCAGCTTGGCTTGCTGACTGTTCTGCACGTTTTACGACTTTTTTTGTCTCTTCTACAACCTTAGTCACAGTACTTGAAAAGGCACCTGCACGACGGAGGCTATTTCGTAATTGTTTTTTACGATTGAGTTTCTTTGACATGATAAAATCCTTTCAATAAAAAACCCCTGCTCTGACAAGGATTTAATATAAATATTCTATCAAGATTTTAGTAAAAAATCAAGAACCTTTCTCGTTTAATAATTTCGCTCACCAAACAATCCATCTGGCAAATCATGGAATCCCTTGCCTGCTTTGAAATTATCAAATTTTCCAAGCAAGAACTGATAGGCATCCAAGCGGCTTTCGTAGCGAATCATAGCATCTTTGGCACGCTCGTCTTGGTCTTCTTCGTAGACTTTTTGACTTTCCTTATGCGCCATGTCGTTGATCATGATTTGGGTATTGACCCAAGCTTCAAATTCCTTCATAAATTCTTGTTCGTAACTCATTTTTTCTCCTTATTCTAATCCACGGAAATAGTCCGTGTCAATCTCACGGTAGGGCTGAATATCCTGAACATACTCCAACACACCTTGGAATTCTCCCTCTTCATCGTGCACTGCTGCGTAAGTGATGTGGACAAACTTGCCTCGCGACTCAGACTTGAACCACATTTCATACTTATCCTTGGTCCCCTCACGAAGTCCCTTCATGATAGTCTTGACCTTGTCCAAGTACTTAGGCGGATGGCAGAGTTCAACATTGCGCCCAACTTGGGACGGTGTTCGTTTGAAAATCATCTCATCAGCTGGCGTATTGTCATTGTAATACTGGAAAATATCGTCTTTATTGACAAAGGTAATTTCCATGGGGAGGTGATCGAGGATCAGATTGGCCTGCTCGACTGAAAGATAGCCATTCCCAAAAACCTGTTGACTATGGCGGTCCAACACTGCTTCCTTTTCCTTAGGGGTAAAGGTAATGGTAAACTGCCCTTCTGGCGTATCGATAACTTGCTGAACTTGACCCTCTGCCGTATCTAGCTGTACAGACTCCTCTGCACTATCTTCCTCAACAAAACTCTGGCGTTCTGGTACCCATTTCTCAGACGGACGGATGATGGCATAGCCATAGGCGTCGCTCTCCTCCGCAATCTGAAGCCAGTCATCTTGGGTGAAGGACTCAAGGAGAATCATGAGAAGGATGGACTCTTCCTTGAAAATCATACTTTCAAACTCTGTCGCAAAGGCTTCAAAAGCTTCTTTTACGCTGCTAATTGACACTTCTGGTAGTGACTTGGCTGTCGCTAAAGCTGTTTGAAAGAGTTCCCTGATCTGATCATCCACTCCCCACATGACCTTAGGAGGTGAATCGTGACCATAGCTCTCCATGATGGGGAAGAAGAGCACTTCCTTACGCTGGTAGTGAATGTCAAATTGCCCCACAAGTCCCATCTGACGCACCAAACCCTTGCACATCTCCGCCAGCATTTCCTCATCTTCCATAGACTCATAGGTATCTAACAATCTCCGAATGCGAATCAAGGCAGCACGGAGGGCCAGATTTTCTTCTTTGAAAATCCGAACTGGGTGACCTGGGTGCTCGGTATCTGCAACTTCGACATCCTTAACAGCATTTTTAAAAAGATTGGCATGGACATCACAGAGTTCCATGACATCTTCAAAAGTGACGCCCGAGTCTGAGTTCATCAGCTCGTGCTCCATAAGGGAAATCTCGATGGCTGAAACACCTGTAAAGGTCGCATCAAAGCGCTCCTGAACCGACTCCGGAGAGGCGCCATTATGCAATTCTAACAAAATATCCCGTAGGACATGAATCCGTTCATCTGCCATTAGTCTAATCCAATCACTTCGTAGCCATTCGCTTCCAGTGTGCGGACAATCTTGTCCATAGGAGTTCCTTCCAGCTTAGAACCCTGTTTGAGTGATACTTTACGACCAACTGTATTGCGCATTAAGGGATTGGCAAGTGGTTTAAAACCAAGCTCGACTAAAATTTCCAAAACTTCTGGATGCTTGTCCACCACTTCTGCAACGGGAATTGACACATCGATGATATTGTCCATGACGACCTCCATTGAATGTTCTAAAATGATTTTACTGCTTATATTATACCATATGGAAAGAGATTAAAAAACTAGCAGTGGAGTTCCTGCTAGTTCTCTGCGACTTGGATTAGCATCTAAATAAGCTTAAAGAGCCAATCCAATATTTTAAATAATAGCTTGTAAAACAATAATTGAACTGCAAAAGAGATGAGCATCCAAAAGAATTTCACAATTCCAATAATCGGTTTGATAAAAATAATGGCAAGAAGTCCCCGGAAAAATTTCATTCTCTCTCCTCTGGCTTGATGAGCCACCGAGCCGTATCCATTAGCTTGTCTGCAATAAAAAGTTTTCCCAGACCGACAACGGCGTGGTCATCTTTCTTTATCGTTTTCATGACTTTTACACCTTGCATGGTCAAAAAGTAATTCCCATAAATTTTAGCAAAAGCTTTGATAGGATTCATCTCACTCACCCTCGATTATTTCAGCCTCTTTTCGGATTGTTTCAACATCTTCTTGATATTGAACTTCACTATAGTTGACTAGTTTAGACAATTCTTTCTGCAAGCTTTCACCCATCGGTTTCATAGTTGCAAAGGTTAAACCACCTGAAATGATACCACCTAAGATAGGAATGAATTTCCCCATTCCTTTGGCCAGCCCTCCCTTGGTCAGATTCACACCAAATATTTTTAAGACTTTTTTCAAAATAGGGTACCAAAGCGTCTTTGTTAAAGCTTTATTAGGTACTGTTTTCATTACCTGTTTGGCAATTGTTATACCACCTGCACGTAGCAAAGCAGCGGTTCCATTCACCCCCAACATGACACCTAGATAAAGCAAGAGGGTATTTTGAGCATCTTCACTCAACTCCTCGCGTGAAGCCCAAAGATCCTCATAACCATAAATATAACCTAATTCTTGAGCCAATTTCAGAGAGAAACCATAAAATTGAGCCACATCAGCTGGAATGGTAATTGCCATAGCAATCCCTCCAGGTAATCCTGCCAAAACAGAGGTTCCACTCGCCAATAAAACATTATCCCTAATGCAGGCATTAGCCACTCGATCTAAGATTTCTTGAGATAAGAGAGACGTTGGGCCTTGTTCTAATAAAGTAGGAATGTCCTGTGGATCCAATTCTTTGGAAAACTTATCCACTAAAAATTTCGAACGATCAACCTTAACAACAGGTAGTTTCACCACTTGTTGCAATACTTGCATAGCTAAGTCTTGTTCAGCCATATACAAACTCCTTTTACTTCTGTAAGTTATATTCTATGATAGCATACTCTTTTAAAGTATGTTTCAAATTCCCCTCAAAAATTTTCAAAAAATCCTTAGCAACTTATTTGTTAAAGAACTTTAATAGTCTTTGTAGAAACAGCTCGAATATTCCACCCCTACCTTTACAACATGATATTCTATCTATGAACGATAGTCTATTATTGTCTCACCTAAAATGTTCCTTGAATACACACTAACTATGAACTTTCGAGCTTCATCTTATAAATCCATAATTTCTTTTTTCTTTCGATCAAATTCTTCCTGAGATAATATACCTGCATCTAAAAGAGATTTTAGTTTGGTAAGTGCTTCGATTTGCTCATCTAATGATAGACTTGGTTTCATGGCTTTTTCATCTAAACTTTGAGCCATATTCATTCCAAATATCATTCCAGCACTATCACCTAGACCATGTTGCTCCACTCCTGATGCAATTTTTTGTTGTGCTGCAATATTAGAAGATTTCTGCGATACATCATTATAAGCTTTTAAATTCATCTTATTTGATGAAAATTGTTTAACCAATTCCTTAGATTCTGGTGAGAACTCAATATTAGCGATGGCAACTTTTACAATCTCAAATCCAAAACGTTCTTTCCAAGTTCCTGCATACTGTCCATCATTTGATACTTGTTCCGCAAGAACTGCAGCTTGTGAGGGTAATTGTGAAATACGATAAGTTGTGGACAAAGAATTAAGTGCAACAATAAAAGATTGAAGAAATTCTGTTACTATTTGTGATCTAGCTTGAGCGCTATCAAAGGTATAATAAGTCACATTAGCAGGAAGAAAGTTTCTGATAAATTGCTTAGCATCTGTAATTTGGATAGAAAATGTTCCAAAAGCACGTACTTCTAAATCTGTCCCATAAAACAAATCATTATACATGACTGGACCGCGAGTCCCAAATTTAATATCACGAATTTCTCTCAAATTAACAAAGCAAATCTGTTTTTGCTGATCACTTTGACCACCGAATCCAACACGATTAACAACATTGTCAAACAGTGACTTTTTCAATCCATCACCGTTAAAAACACTGCTCTCACCATTTTGGTATTCATATCCACCTGGTTCTGTAATAATTTCCTCGATACCCGACTGACTAAAGATAAAGGCTGCAGTATTTTCTGGAATAAAAATCTTGGATCCGTTGGAAATAACACCTACAGATCCCTTCGTATTGACACCCCTACCATTATTACTTTCTTGAACAATACCTGGACTTACAGCTGTATGTTCATCAAAAGTTTGAACTGTGATAATTTCTTTCCACTGATCTGCAAATGTCCCACCAATAGAATCTGTGATTGCTTTTATCAACCCCATTTAATTGCCCCCTTATAAACTTTGCTCCATATCACAATAGGCACATCTTACTGTTTGCTTCACTTGACCTGACAAAGGTGCTCCACAAAAGCTACACTTGGTTGAAATCTTTTCTGGCTCTGCATCCTTAATCCCAAGCCCTGCTTTAAAAGTGTCAAATGTATCCTTAAATGTTTCTGCCAAAACATCTGCTCCAAACAAGCTACTATCTCCCAAGGTTTCAAAATTACTTGTATCACCTGAAATCAATTTAATAATGTTTCTAGCCCACTTGTCAGTATCCTTAGTATTATTAAATGAAAAGATAGCTTGCCCGCCATTATAATAAATTTCCAACCGTTTCACACCATTGGTTTTGGTTACTGAAACTTGAGGTTTCCCTTCAAAAATTTTAATCTGGTTAATAGGAATGGTAACCTGGTCTTTTTTCCCTCCCCAAAAACCTTTTTTGATATGTACTAAGTGTAGATTCGTTAAAATTAATTCATCTGTAGACAAACCATTTTTCCCAAAACTCACATGGTCACTATTCATAACCATGTATTCATGTGGCAATAATTGATAATCCATATTGAACTCCACTCTTCCTATTAAAGACTAGCTTTCCACTGCTCCACTTGTTCATGTAGATTATCACGATAATCTTTTAGAGTCTTAATAACTTCTTCTTTCCCTTGAATCGGTGCTTTCTTGAGTGGGCCATATTGTTTTTTCAGATCTTCCATCTCTTTTTTAGTGCTATCTTTTAGTTCTTGGATGGCAGCGCTATCTTCTAAAACAGTCCCTTTAAAGGCTTCGTCTGCTTCTGTATAGTAATTATCGATTATTTTCTCATTCATAATCAAGTAATCTTCATAGGTTTTTATAGACTCAATTGTCGCATCGCTAACATCTTGTGGGTTAAAATCGCTTGAATTGAGTTTTTCTTTTGCTTTAGCAAACAATCCTTTCTTTTCAGAACTACTAGATGAAGCTTCTGTTTGATTCTCACTAGAAGAGCTACTTGTTTTTTCAGATAGAGAACTACAAGCAACTAGGGTAGAGACGGAAAGACATAGCAAAGCTAAACGACAAACTTTTTTTATATTATTCATTGATAGAATCTCCTTTTATTTATGAAATCATCATATCATATTTCCTAAAAAAAAAAGCATTTTCTAATTAGATAAACATTAAAAAATACAGAATCCCTTTTTTAAAAGAATATTTTTCCATTTCAAATTCCACCTATTTTCTCCACCAAAAAAGAGGGTTGCCCCTCTTCTTAGTTCTTATCCAGATTGCGTAGCATCTCGTCAATCTTGTTTCCATATTCGATGGATTCGTCTTTGACGAAGGTCAAATCTGGGATTTTGTACAATTTCAAATTACAACCAAGTTCACGTTTGATGGTACCAGTTGCTTTTTCAAGCCCGATTTGGGCTTTTTGATTATCCGAAGCAAGGTTACTCAAAATGGTGTAGTAAACCTTGGCAACAGACAAGTCACCCAGCATCTGAACATCTGTGATGGTCACGCCTTGGACACGCGGATCACGGACTTTCTTTTGCAAAATCTCATTGACTTCACGCTTGATTTCCATGCCCACACGATCCGTACGGAAATGATTTGCCATGATATTCCTTTCTCTACTTTGAACCAAAAGCTAGGCCAGCAGACCTAGCTATTTCTATTAGATAGAGGAACTAGAGCCATTTGAATCTAGGAAACAAGCCTTAGATAGAACTA
>OGTC01000428.1_pt1 | contig 10047 bp, 1 predicted proteins | sample 1574531 | NCBI WGS metagenome assembly OGTC01 (sample SAMN03295859, study PRJEB24534) | human gut metagenome | isolation source: fecal sample 2 from infant 9 | host: Homo sapiens | place: USA: Pittsburgh, PA | collected 2014-07 | reverse complement strand
ATATTATAATAAAGCTTTTCCTAATTCTGACCATGTAGAGGGAGGAATCTACGGTGGAAAGAATCGAAATCTTGATGATGTGACGAATTTGGATGGGATTGTATCTTATTCACGTGATGCAAGTAATCCCCGCCCAACTATACATGCAATTGATTTCACCTCCTATGTTAACTATAAAGGATATAGTAATATTGAAATAGCAAAAGCCGAGGCAAACAGACGTGGTCAAACTTTTACTTTCTATAAAAATGGTAAAGCAATCAGTGAGGAAGCTCTTGGTGTAGATGCAGGGAATACTGTTGGTTTAAATAGTTATACCTATGTACGAAGATTTAGTGATGGTTCAGAGGATAGTGGGGAATTTAACTTTGTAGTTAAACCTAATAATCCAACTTTTAATCAAAAACTAAAATACATAGGTGAGCATCAAAATATAACTGCTTCAGGTGGAACAAAAGATGTTCCAATGACCCTGTTTAGGGAGTATCAATCTGGGGGAGAGTGGAAGGAAGTTCCTGTAAAAACGGAAAAAGCCGATGCCAGTGGTAATGTAGTTTTCAAGGACGTTTTAATCGAAGAAGGAAGATATTATGTCCGTACTGTAATTCCAACGGCTGCCTATTTGGATTATAGAGGGAATAAATTTACTAGTGTTGAGTCTAGTTTAGTAGCTGACAGGGATAAATTAGTTCCTCTTGAAGGGCCTTTGAAGACAGGGGCTCGTATTGAAAGCAATCTAGAAGGCAAGGCAAGTATTCCAGCAGAAGTAAGAGTAAAAGGACCTGCTGGTGCCTTGGTTAAGTTATATGATAAGAATGATGTTTTGATAGGTGAGGGAGAAACAGGAAGTGATGGTTATGTGACCATTTCACCTCGTAATAGTCTCCCAGAAGGTGAAATAAGAGCCACATCTACTCCGCGAGGAGGAACAGAATCTTCTAAAAGTGCCCCAGTAAATGTGACACGTACTCAGGTTGGCGAGGGGGGACAGATTCACCAACCACCAACCGCTCCTACCAATACACAGATTCTGTTAAGTAAATCGAATATTGTAGCCTATCGTGGGGATGAAATTGATGTAAAGATTATATCTGCGGCCAATTCTTTGGAAAAACTGTGGATTGCTGATGGTGCTGGAGCAGTGGCAGGCCTAAATCATGATGGCTATTATTTTTCTACACAAGGAACTAGTTTACTTAAACGACAAGAAAATCGTACACACGGAAGAATAGCGATGACGCAACCACTGGGCAAAGTTGGGATTGTCTATGCTGTAACAGGAAAAGAGCGTCAAGGTAGACCGGCTTATAATAATCGTACTGAAACAAAAGCTGTTACTTTAGAGGTAACGGTGCTTGAAGTTGCTAAAAAATATGACCCAAGTCTAAACAGCAAGGTAACAGTAGTGAATCCTGATAATGTTAGTGGACCTGAGAAGGATAAGATTATTGCAGCTGTTAAGAGAGAAAATAGCAACTTACCTGCTGATGCAACTTACAATGTTGACCAAAAAGGAAATGTCACTATAACCTATGCTGATAAATCAGTTGATAAGATTTCTTCAGGGTATTCCATCCAGAAAAAACCTGTGATTCAGACAGATTTAGCTGATAAGGCTGATACTCGTACTCAAGTAACAGTAAATGCAGACCCTGGTTCAACAGTACGCTTGTATGATAAGGATAATAGAGAGCTTGGAAGTGCTGGGGCAAATTCAAATGGTCAGGCAGTTATAAATCCGAGTCGCCCGATTCCTAATGGAAATGTAATAGCAAAAGCAACAGATGCTAGAAATCATACGACAGATGCGAGCGATCCGAAGCCTGCAACTGTCCCAGCACCAAATCCGATTCAAATCCGTGATTTCTCACACGGCGATACCAGTGTAACACTAGTACCAAATGGTAAGACAGATATCGTTTATGCGACAATTCGTGGTAATGGTATTAAGTATGAGAAACAGGCTAATGGTAATTACCGTGAATTATCTAATCCATCACGTATGAGTTTTAGAGCAAATCAAGATGGAACAATAACGATTGGTTTGCCACAAGGTCAACAACTTCAAGCGGGGGATCGTGTAGTAACTCGTGGTGAAAATAGTGATATCACTGTAACTAGTAATACTCGTCCATCCAGAGAAGTAGAATCATTCGGGCAACTGAAGCGAGGAGATAAGGTTCCAGTTAAAAATGTTCGAAGTCTATCAGCTTCCGACCAAGAACGTGTTAAGACTTCTGTCAAGAAAGCTAACCCAGGAATAATCGAGTCAGAACTATCAGTCTCTTCTAACGGAACGGTAACCTATAATCATCAGGGCGCAGGAGCTTCAGGTAAGAGGAATCTTACCTTATCAGATATAGTATCAGAAGACCGTACGGCTCCAGTGAAGCCAGTTATTCCAACAAGTTTGGCAGGTAAGGCAGGGACTCAAACTAAAATTGAGGTAAATACAGAATCAGGCGCCTCTGTTGTTGTTTATGACAATGCTAATCAAGAACTTGGCAGAGCAGTTGCAAATGGTAATGGTAAGGCTACAATCATACCAAATAAGGATATTCCACTGGGAAATGTTACCGCAAAGGCAACAGATGAAGCAGGGAATATTTCACAACCAAGTGATGCTAAAGTCGCTACTTATCCATTAGTAAGACAACCAATTATTAATATTAAACAAGGAGAAAGACTAACTCCTGCAGAGATTAAACAAACTGTTCTATTACAAACTGGGGCTGGAACAACTAACCTACCAAGTAATGTCCAAGTTACAGGTAACTTTGATACGTCTAGTGCTGGAGATAAGAGAACAACGGTAACAGTGACCTTCCCGAATGAGCCGGCACAACAAGTTGAGGTAACTTATAAAGTATTACCGACATTCCCAATAGCTCATACGGTGTATGATTTTAAAGGAATGGATCATGGTAATGATGAATCAGGCTATTATGTGAATCCAAATAATATTCTTCCGCCAGGAATGGTTTGGAGAGTTCAACGTCAAGGGGGACAAGAACAAAGTGCATCAAATCTAAGAAATATGCTTAAGGCAGATCCAGTAGGCACAAAAACATACACATTCAGTGGTAAGTATAATCATGGAAGATTTACAAATAGTCCTAATGATGCACAAAAACTAGCACATACAGGAACATTGACTCATAAGGTATTTGATATTGAAGCAAATCCTAGAAAAGTTACTGTTGAAAAAGGCGCTACTTTGTCTGAACAAAATGCTAAAGATGCAGTAACTAAGGTAGCTGGCTCAGAAAACTTACCAGAAGGAACGACTTATGAATGGGTAAATAATCAAGGTAATAAACAAACACTGATAGCAAATACTCCAGGTGTACAGAACTATAGAGTAAAAGTAACATTACCTATGTCTCAAACAGGGCAAAATCAGCCTGATGCGACACAAAAACAACCATCCAAGATAATTGATGTTAAAGTCAATGTGAAGCCAGAAGCACCAGTAGTTACTCCGACATTTGGAGGTAATGTTTTATCAACGGATAAAACATTAAAAGGTACTGGTACTGCGGGTGCGACTATCACTGTGAAAGTTGCGGATAGAGTCATTAAAACAGCAAGTGTAAAAGACAATGGCATGTGGGAAGTTGCTCTTGATAAAGGGTTGAATAGTAACTATAGTAATCAAGACCAACTTCCAGATGTTCCAAAAGATTCAGTAAAAGTAACTCAGAGTGTAGATGGTGTAGAAAGTTCAGAAAAAAATGTTACAGTAGCCTTGGGAGCGGCAACAGTCCAACCGTCTGAAGCAAATGGGAATAGCTTGTATGCCGGAGCAAAACAAATTGTGGTAAAAATTCCACATGATGCAGGCGCTTTCTATGTGAAGTACAAGGATACTAATAACGCTGATCATGAAGTAGGTTTCCATAGAGCCTCAGTCAATGGTCAATGGACAGCAATCCATGCAGATCGTGGAGTTATCACTTAGACAGTAAAATCAGACTCGTTCACTGAGACTGTAACGATAGAAATGAAAGAATCTATCAAAGAAGGTACAGGAAATCAAGGAGCTGGAGCAAAGGCTAATATTAAACTTTATGGCTACGGAAGTGTGCAAGATTGGCAGTATATTAATGTAACAAACCAAGCACCAACAATTACCGGTCCTCAAGGTGATAAGAAAGTTGTTGATTATGGTTCCACTCTAACAGAGTCTGAATTGAAGAAATTTGTTACAGTTCATGATACAGAAGATGACAAGGATCTTACTCGTGGTACGAAAGTACATGTGGATGTTGTGTCAGTAAATGGCAATTCACAAACTAAGAGTATTACTAGTCAAACTCCAGGTAGTTACACAGTCAAATACAAAGCGGTAGATAGTCAAGGTAAAGAATCTGGTGAAAAAACCGTAACGGTAGAAGTCAAACCACAAAAACCAACAGTAACCCCTCAGGCAAATGGTGATGTGACAATTAGTAACGTTAATCAAACCAATGTTAATCGCTTAGAAGTGACTTACACTCCAAACCCAACTAGACGTTTACAAGATAATGGTAATGTAGCGGAAACAGAGCAAGCTAGAACGACTGTAGTTGCTACTAAGGGAACTAATAATCAATGGACTATCACACAGGGTCAAAAAGATGGTATTAGTATTTCAAATACAGGCGAATTGACTCTTAAAGACTATGTGGTTAAGGATTTGACTAGCGTTGAAGCTAAGGTTCTTGCTCAAAATATCGCAAGTAATGTAGAGACTCAAAATGCTAAGGCTGGGGAAAAAGCAGGACCAGATATCGTTGCTAATTCTACGCTTATAGGAGTTGGAAAACAACTTAACATTCCTCTGAAGATATCAGATGGAGCAGGAGTAGGTGTAGACGAAGGAAATATCAGAGTTACAAACTTGCCAAGCGGTCTAACTTATGATTCAGCTAAAAAAACAATCACAGGAACACTTGGTTCAGCCGCTAAATATGATATTACAGTAAGAGCCCTAGATAAGAATGGGAATAAAACTGAGAAAATAATCTCTATAGTTGCTATTCAGCCTAAACCTATCTATGCGATTAAAGGTGGAACGATTAACAATGTAGGCACTCCAAGTAATTTTGTGGAAATACCTACAGGAGTAACAAGTCCAAATGTTGCTTGGAAGAATGGTCAACCATCGACAGCAACAGCAGTAGAAAATACGAGCAAAACTGTAACAGTTACTGCAACTGGTTATACTGCTGCAGATGTAGATGTTCCGGTGACGGTATACCCAACTGTGACGCTTCGTAAGGTAGGCGGCAATGAAGTGGATACCTACCATGAAATCGTTGGGCAACCGTTGACGTCAAGGTTAGTTTCAGGCGGTGGTAGTTTTAAGGATGTAACTCCAGATTACTATATTGCGTTTGAAGGAGGAAGAAAACCAGACGGAACTCGTGTTGAATTTGAAGGTGGAACACCTCCAGAAAGAAGTACGACTGCAGGAGTAACACATAAAACAATTAAAGTAACATATCCAAATGGAGCAGGAAGTGTTACGAAAGAAATTACCTTCAAGACTTATGGTAATGAAGCAAATTATGAGACTGGAAAAGACTCTATCGAGACAATAGTCGGGACAGAATTTAGTAAGCTTACTGCAAGAAACTCTGTCAAGTTAAGTGATCCGAATTTGCCAAATCCAGACAGAACTTTCATTGGTTGGTATAGAAATGGGGATTACACTCCTGAAAATAAAATTGGTAAACGAAACGAAAATGTCAACGTTTGGTATGGTTATACTGTAAAAGATGCTCGCGGAGATGGTACAAATAACTATAATGACCAAAATATTCCCGTGAATGTAACGGTCAAGCCACAAGCGCCTACAATTGCTACGGACGCTTTCCATGGTAAAGGAGCTACTAGACCAGCGGTTACCGTTAGTAATATTCCAACCTCTAATCAGTTGGAGGAAAATGCTAGGGTAACGGTGGAATTGTATCAAGGAGGTAATAAAGTTGCTTCTAAAGAGTTAAGTCGCGATGAGGTAACTCGAGGAGCAGGTTCGGTTCGTTTCGATACTACTAATTATACGTCTAATCTGATTCTTGGAGAAAAGGTTCATGCGGTGGTTAAAGTTGAGGGTGGTAGCGGAACTACAGCCTATAACTTGTCATCTGCAAACAGTAATGATGTCCAAGTCACTCCTCAAAAACCAACTTTTGACACAACTGCAGTCACTTCAACTAGTCGTACACTAAGCGGTACATTAGGTGGGTTTAATGATACTAATAGAGTGGTAGAATTACATCTGAATGATGAAGCTAATACAGTATTGTCAAGTGCGCGTAATGAAGTAACTTTAACTGGAGATAAATGGACAGCGAATATTCCAGAAGGAGTGAAACTTCGTGCATCCGTTGCTAAAAATGGGGAAACTACAACGCCACCAGCGATTACAGTGAAGAATACAGTCACAGGTGGAGCAGTTTCAACTACAAGTGATGCAAAAGAAGTTTCAATGGGTTCTTACTCTGTATCACCTGCAATTGCTGGTAGCAAGCATATCGATATTACAGTCCCGCATGATGCTAAACGAGTGGAGTTGAGATTCCATAACAATCAAGAAAAAGGCGATAAACCAAACGGTATCACTCTTGTTCGTGGTGCAGATGGTATTTGGCACACAGAAGCAACTCGTGCTGATAATACAACGGTGACAGATGCTTCTGGATATGTCGGAAGAATTAGTTCTAGCGCAAGCAAGACTAATCCAGCAGAAAGTATTATTACTATTCCTCTTAATGAAGAAAATAACGGTAAGAAACTTCACATTAGAGAAGAAGCTGCTAACGGGGATAATACAGCAATCTACGGCAAAGGACTAGGTTTGCGTGTAGAATATCAACCAGAAGCAGGACAAGATCCAACGGCTGCTGGAAACTGGAAAGTCGCTAGTGTTACGAATACAGCGCCTACTATCAAAGTAAAAGGTGACACAGGAAAGGATGCAACTCATAGAAAAGTCTATGATTCAGGGACAACATTAACAGCCGATGTGTTAAAAGATTTAGTGACAGTAACAGATGCAGAAGATAGTGTGACACCAGATGAAAACAAACCATTTGGAACAGGAAATGTTAAGATTATTTCGCAAATTCCTGCAGCAAATGGTACTGGTACAACACCAGCCGGATTATATGAAGTTACTTTAGCGGCAGTAGATAGTCAAGGTAAAGAAGGAAGTCAAGTTAAAGTATATGTAGCTGTTAAAGAAGCAACTCCAAGCGCCCCAGCAGTAGGACAATGGCAAAATGGAAATGTAAAAGTAACACCAAATTCTACAAATTCAGGGGATAAAATTACAATTCCTCTAAAATCAGGAAGTGTTGTAGTAACAAAAGATGCTCAAAATGGATGGCAAGTAACAGGACAACCTAATGGAGTAAGCGTTCATGATGGAAGTATCGAAATTCCACGTAACTTGGTAAATACTACAGTAACAGCAACTGCAAGCAAAGGCGAAGGTGATATTAAAGCAGTATCTGATGAAGGAACACATACTTTAACAGCACATGAAGTTACAAAAGCAGACATTATCAAGAAACCAACGGATCACCTTACTGGAACAGATTTATATTCAGCAACAGGAGTCACAGGAGTTATTGAAAATGGCGTAACAAAAACATATCAAAAAGCAGGAATCACATCTGTAACATCTGATGGACAATTACCAGAACTAGAAGCTGATAAGGAAAAACAAGTACCAGTAGTCATTACCTATAACGATGGTTCTCGAGAAAAAACTAATGTCACACTAAAAGTTGCGCCAGCTGCACCTAACGTAACGGTCAACAAGCAAGATGGCACAACAGGAGACGTGACACTAACAATTAAACGACATGACGATACTAATTACCCAGATGGTTCTGTAGTGACTGTCCCAGGAATAGACGAAACATTCAAAGTCAAAGATGGCACAATCACAATTAAGAACGACCAACTGAAAGATACGGTACAAACAGGTAAAGTTACTGTAAAAGAAGTAACCAAACTTCCGGCAGAAACTAGTGATGATAAGCAGTTACCAGCGAAGAAAGTTTCAAGTGTTGTACCGAAATTTGGCACACCAAGCCGCGACGACTCAACGGGCAACGTGACGATTTCCGTAACGGATCAAAACGGCGGCGCCCTCACGAACGGCACGAAAGTGACTCTTCCAGGAGTTAAGGGAGACCATACGGTTCAAAATGGCCAAGTCGTGATTAGCAACGATGACCTTCCAGACGCAGAAGAAAGCGGCAAAGGAAGTATCGAAGAAGCCGGTAAGTTCCCAAGTCAGTCAACCGACAATGTGACAGTTCCAGCGAAGAAAGTTTCAAGTGTTGTACCGAAATTTGGCACACCAAGCCGCGACGACTCAACGGGCAACGTGACGATTTCCGTAACGGATCAAAACGGCGGCGCCCTCACGAACGGCACGAAAGTGACTCTTCCAGGAGTTAAGGGAGACCATACGGTTCAAAATGGCCAAGTCGTGATTAGCAACGATGACCTTCCAGACGCAGAAGAAAGCGGCAAAGGAAGTATCGAAGAAGCCGGTAAGTTCCCAAGTCAGTCAACCGACAATGTGACAGTTCCAGCGAAGAAAGTTAGCTCTAAAGGAAATCCAGCAGTTGACTTTATCGTTAAACTACCGTTACCAATTGTAGTTCCAGATTCAGACCATTTAACACCGCAAGAAATAGAAAAATTAGTGGATGAAGTTAAAAAATCTAATCCAAATACGATTGTTACAGCGGATGATAAGGGCAATGTTACTGTGACGGATCAGGCAACTGGTGAATCAGTACTCATCCCAGTTAAAGACTTGACTGTGCCAGACTTCGAACCAGTGACACCAACTGATAAAGTTCCAGTCAAAGATTTGAATAATCTAAGCAAAGACGAACAAGATAAAGTGAAGGAAAATGTGAAAAAAGCAAATCCAGGAAAAGACGTAATTGTTGCTTCAGATGGAAATGTAACAATCACTAATCCAGAAACAAATGTCACTCATAATATTCCTCGTGATGAATTGTTATTTGCATATGCAAAAGGTGAACCAGAAGTTTTAGAAAATCCAGAATTCAATGGAGGAGTAAATGGACCGGATTCGCCAATCCATGAAGTACCAGAATTTAACGGAGGAGTGAATGGAGAACCAGAAACACAACCAGAAGTACCAGACTTCACAGGAGGTGTAAACGCACCGGATTCGCCAATTTATGAAACCCCAGAATTTAATGGTGGAGTGAATGGAGAACCAGAAACTCAAGAAGAATTACCAGAATTCAATGGAGGAGTGAATACGCCAGATTCGCCAATTCGTGAATTACCAGAATTTAATGGTGGAGTAAATGGTGAACTTCCAGATCCAGCAGAATTACCAAAAGTTAAGTTACTCATCACTAAATGGATTGATGAAAATGGCAATGAGTTGAAACCTGCGGATGCTAAGGCTCCAACGGTATTAGGTGAAGCGAATGAAGCATTTGAACATGGTGAAATTGAAGGTTATGTATTTGTAAGAACAGAAACTGAAGGTGATGTTGTAACTCACATCTTCAGAAAAGTGAGTCCAGTTAGACCAACAGGTGACGGTCAACAAAGACCAGCTACACCATCTGACGATACGAATCCTAGACCAGATACTGCTACCCCTGCTGAGGTGCCAGCTACTCAACCGACTGAACAACCAAGTCAAACAGTTGAAGTACTTGCTCAATTGCCGAATGAAGTGTCAGAAACTGATCCATCAGTTTCTCAACCGCAAGCAGTATTGCCAAATACTGGTATGAAAGCAGATCGTGCTACAGGTGCATTCGGAGTTCTATCTCTTCTTGGCGCATTTGGTTTGCTATTTGCCAAAAAGAAAAAAGACGATGAAGAGGAAGCTTAAATAGATGATCTCATCTGATCCTTAGTAGCTTTCCCTACATAAAGTCTTTGTAAATTAAAAAGAACTAGAAACATCACTCATTTGTGAGAATTCTAGTTCTTTTTTCGTATTTCATAAACATTTCATATTTGGGTTTTATAATAGTCTTACAA
>OGTC01000421.1_pt1 | contig 10263 bp, 9 predicted proteins | sample 1574531 | NCBI WGS metagenome assembly OGTC01 (sample SAMN03295859, study PRJEB24534) | human gut metagenome | isolation source: fecal sample 2 from infant 9 | host: Homo sapiens | place: USA: Pittsburgh, PA | collected 2014-07 | reverse complement strand
GTATTATCATATATATTTGTATCAAAACATATTACAAAATTAGTACTAGTATCCATATATCTACAACTTTCTAAACTGTTTTTCCGTTTTATTATAGAACTTTCAAAAGTTTCTAAAATTATTTTTATTCATAGTTTCTTCAGCTTTTACAACTGACGGTTGAGATGCAACAAATGCCCCTCCCAGACAGACACACTAGCCAAGCTAGTTAAAATCATTTTCTTTTTATCTTTTTTTAATTGTATTCAAACATATTATAGCGTTTTCAAAAAATATAGTCAAGTAATCAATATTATTAAGTCAAGAAATTCAAATACGATTCTGTATTTGGGTCTCTTTTTTAATGTGATAAACTATAGTTAAGGAGCTACTTCACATGATAAAGATGAGCGCTTAGCTCTGATTCAGATAATGGAAGCTTCTCCCTTTTGAGAAAGCTCTTGTTATCCATGGATAGAGGATATGAAAGTTATAATCTCGTGACTCATTTTCAAGAAAAAGGTTGGCTTTACCTTATCCCCATTCGAGATGGGAAACAATCTATATGTTCTTCCTTCAATTTGCCAAATACGGAGTGTTTTGATCAAATATTTTCTCTAACATTATCACGAAAGCAAACCAATCAATTCAAAAAACGTTATCGTGATTGCCCCAATAACTAGACTTGTCAAAAAAATAAAAAACTAGGAGATTGTTCTCCTAGTCTTATTTATATATCGGTATTACACCCACTCACCGTTTGCATTTACTGTGTAACCATTGATTGTAGTGCTAACAGCCAGGGCACCTGAGCTATAAGCATAGTACCACTTACCATCTACTTTGAACCAGCCTGTCTTCATAGCGCCTGAGCCATCTAGATAATACCATGTACCACTTTGGTTCAACCAGCCGGTTTGCATGGCACCTGAATTATTGAGATAATACCACTTACCATCTACAAGTTTCCAACCTGTCTGCATAGCACCTGAGCCATCAAGATAATACCATGTACCATTTTCTTTTATCCATCTAGTACTCATTTTACCTAAACTGTCGAGATGGTACCAACTACCATTTATAAGTTTCCAGCCAGTTTGCATAGCACCTAAATCATTGAGATAGTACCAATTGCCATCAACTTGTTTCCAACCAGTTCCCATCACACCAGTTTCATCCAAGTAATACCATGAACCATCTTTGACCCAACCTGTCTTCATTCCATCTTCTTTAGAGAAATAATACCAGTCACCGTCAATTTTCTTCCATCCAACTGATCGGTTCCCTTCATTATCAATAAAGAATTTTTTACCATCAATTACAACAATATTGGGTGTCAGAACACCATCTTTTAGATAGTAAGTTTTTTCATCTATTTTGATAAATCCAGTTTTCTTCTCACCATTTTCAACGAAATAATAAGTCTTATCAGCAACTTTTACCAATCCTAACTGTTTAAATCCATCTTTTTCATTTAGATAGTATTGTTTATCACCTAAGGTTAGTAGGCCTTTTTTCATTACTCCATCAGTTTCAAAGTAGTAGGTCTTACCATCAATTTGTTGCCATCCAGTAACTTTTTTACCGTCCTTGATAAAGTAGACTTTACCACCTTCTGCTTTAAATTGACCGCTACTTGTACTATTGTTAGTAGTAGCACCATTATTTTGGTTGGCATTAGTTCCGTTAGTTTGGTTACTACTTGCCCCGTTATTAGCACTACCATTGTTTTGATTGGCATTACTACCATTAGTTTGGTTATTATCTCTACGATATGGGTTTGTTTGGGAGACATTGCTAGTATTACCTGAGGTACTGGTAGGAGCATACATATGGTAAAGAATTCCATCTTCTACTCTACTAGTAGTATACATATAGTTATCAATAACTGGATGACTTGTATCAGCTGTTGCTGCTCCTGTAACCGCTGCCTTGATATCAACTGGTCTACCGTTTTGGAATGTCACAAAATGAATTTCCTTAAATGATGAAGTCGATTGAGCACCTGTCGACGATGTACCAGTTCCTGTACTTGTAGCGCTTACTGGCTGAACTGCACCTATAGCTAACACTGAAGTAGTTAGCAACATACCTGTTAGTATTTTTCTCATAGGAAAACCTCCTGTGTTAAGATGATAATTTTATATACATTATATTCCCTTTCTAAAATTAATGCAATAAAAAACATAAAAAGTGTAGAAATATTTAAAGGTAAAAAAACTCTCTGCTATCTCTAGTAGAGAACATCCTCTATATGTGTCGCAACAACTAGACTTGACAAAAAAGAAAAAACTAGGAGAAAAATCTCCTAGTCTTATTTATATATTGGTATTATACCAACTCACCATTTCCGTTTACAGTGTAACCGTCAGGAGTAGTTGTGTTTACAAGTAATGCACCTGAACCATTTAGGTAGTACCAGTGGCTACCTACATATTTCCAACCAGTTTGCATTGCACCTGAACCATCTAGGTAGTACCATTGACCACCTACATATTTCCAACCAGTTTGCATTGCACCTGAACCATCTAGGTAGTACCAAGTACCGTTATCTTTAACCCAACCAGTTTGCATGATACCTTCAGCATTTAGGTAGTACCATTTGTTACCATCTTTAAGCCATCCAGTTGCTTTAGTTCCTTGAGCATTTTTCAAGTAAGTCCATTGACCTTTAGCATCTTTACGCCATCCTGTAGCAGATTGTCCTTGGAATGTTACATCTGTATGACGAACTTCATTGATAACGATATTTGCATTTGTATACAAATCACCAGAAACTTTGAATTCACCTACAAATTCTACATCTTTACCATCTGTAGCATGAGATTTCACTAGACGATATTTTACTACTGTTCCTTCAGCGAAACTTACTGGGAGTTCAGCGTCTACTTCAGTTCCAGCTGCATCAGCTTTAACTTTAACTGTTTTTGTAACAATAGCTGATCCTGCTTCATCTGTAGTAACTGTTACATATGCAACACCTTTATCAGTTGTAACTGCAAAATCAATAGCTACACCTGGGATTGGGTTTCCTTTAGCATCTACAACGTTTACACGAACATAGTGCTCACCTTTGTCTTTTACTTCAGCAACTGGAGTAACTGAAGCTTTTGTAATATCAAAATTACCAAAACGGCTGTATCCAGGCAAGTTATTTACTAATTTACCATTTTGAAATACATCTTTATCTGTAGCAGTGTTTTGTCCATTGTGCGAACCTGCGTCTGTCACTAGTTTACCTGTTGTTGGATCTACCATACCAGGTTTAAGAGTTACAGTATTAGCTGAAACAGCTTGAACAGCACCAAATGCTGCAAGAGCGACTGCGCTTGTCAATAAAACTTTTTTCATCGTTTTATCTCCTTTGTTTTTCATTATATTATTTTTCGTAAGACTATCTTACTACCATACAGTATATAAATATTTGCAGGATTTGTCAAGAGTTTTCTTATGTTTTTTAAACTTTTTACCTATTTCTTCGAAAAAAGGAGAAGAAAACTAACTCGCGAAAAAATTCCCCCTGAAATACTCTAGCCTCCAAGTTGACATTTCGCAACTACTCATCCCTCAGATGATATCTTTTATATCTAAACTATATAGATAGTTAGACAGAACTTACTTCCTTGGTATTATCTTACAAACCCTTGTAAAAGTCAAGTAAAAACGGCAAGTATTTGGATAACACTTGCCATTTCATAAACTTTCTACTATATAAAGATTGAACTCATAATAAAGCCTCAAATTCTGCGACAGTCATGCCCAATTGCTGACTGGCAACCTCTGAACTCAGAAGACCTTGGCGGACCATATCCAGGAAGGAAAAGAGTTTCCCACGGTCTAAACCTTGTTCAATGCCTTCCGCCCTAGCTGTTTCTAAAGCATAGTCCTGTGCTAATAAGGCTTGTTCTTCGCGCATACGTAGTTGACTAAACATTTTCCTGTCCTCCTCGGACCAGCTCTTGTAGTCCAGCAGTTGGTCTGCTTGGCTTATGGCTCGCTCGGGTTGCTGGGTAAAGGGCTTATTCCCGAAAAACTCCAACCACGGCTTGCGAACCTCATCTTTGCTGGTTTCTCTGTATTTTTTTAATTCCAAGAATGCCATCTTAACCAGATGGTTTTCCTGACCGTTAGTGCTGGTCTTATAACAGCGCTTCAAACTCCGCTACTGACATACCCAATTGTTCACTCGCGAATTCGGAAGTTAGAGCATGTTGGCGAACCATGTCCAAGAAAGCAAAGAGTTTTCCTCGTTCAATCCCCTCAGTTCGACCACGCTCCAGTCCCTGTTCTAAACCTTGTTCAATTCCCTCTGCTCGTCCACGCTCTAAACCTTTCTCCTCAGCTTGTTCCAAGGCATAGTCATGCGCTAACAAGGCTTGTTCTTCGCGCATACGTAGTTGACTAAACATTTTCCTGTCCTCCTCGGACCAGCTCTTGTAGTCCAGCAGTTGGTCTGCTTGGCTTATGGCTCGCTCGGGTTGCTGGGTAAAGGGCTTATTCCCGAAAAACTCCAACCACGGCTTGCGAACCTCATCTTTGCTGGTTTCTCTGTATTTTTTTAATTCCAAGAATGCCATCTTAACCAGATGGTTTTCCTGACCGTTAGTGCTGGTCTTATAACAGCGCTTCAAACTCCGCTACTGACATACCCAATTGTTCACTCGCGAATTCGGAAGTTAGAGCATGTTGGCGAACCATGTCCAAGAAAGCAAAGAGTTTTCCTCGTTCAATCCCCTCAGTTCGACCACGCTCCAGTCCCTGTTCTAAACCTTGTTCAATTCCCTCTGCTCGTCCACGCTCTAAACCTTTCTCCTCAGCTTGTTCCAAGGCATAGTCATGCGCTAACAAGGCTTGTTCTTCGCGCATACGTAGTTGACTAAACATTTTCCTGTCCTCCTCGGACCAGCTCTTGTAGTCCAGCAGTTGGTCTGCTTGGCTGATAGCTCGCTCGGGTTCTTGGGTAAAGGGTTTATTACCGAAAAACTCCAACCATGGTTTACGAATGCTATCTTTGCTGGTTTCTCTGTATTTTTTAGTTCTTATTTATGATGCTCTTTCAATAGTTCTTCAAACTCAGAGACAGTCATACCCAGCTGCTCACTCGCAACCTCAGAAGGCAAAAGACCTTGGTGAACCATATCTAGAAAAGCAAAAAGTTTCCCTTCTTCCCTAGCTGTTTCCAAGGCATAGTCCTGTGCCAACAAGGCTTGTTCTTCGCGCATACGTAGTTGACTAAACATCTTCCTGTCCTCCTCGGACCAGCTCTTATAGTCCAGCAGTTGGTCTGCCTGGCTGATGGCTCGCTCAGGTTGCTGGGTAAAGGGTTTATTCCCGAAAAACTCCAACCATGGTTTGCGAATGCTATCTTTGCTGGTTTCTCTGTACTTTTTTAATTCCAAGAATGCCATCTTAACCAGATGGTTTTCTTGACCGTTATTGGTGATGGTTAAGACCTCACCTGTCGTGTCTTCTCGCATACTAAAGCTATGAAAAGCCAAATCATCTGAGAAGTAATTACTATCTACGATGGCAATAGCATATACTGGTGCGATATATTTGTAACTCTGGTGAGTATCACCTTCTCGTTGGCGAATTTTTTCGAGGTTTTGATTGACCTGACTGCACAGATAAGCCCACAAACGATTAATGAAAAAATTCTGATGATGAACTTGGATTTCGATAATAACCTGCGTGCCATTGTCTAACTCTGCCAAGACGTCTATACTGGTATAGAAATCCTGCGCCGAATAGGGCAAGGAAGGCAAGACGTGAATGTTACTTCCCTCCAAAATCGTCACATTTTTGGCTGGTAAGTCCAACATATCGCGAATAAATTGACAAGTGATTTCTGGATTGCTAAAGATTTTCTTAGCTACCAAGTCATTGGTTGGGCTGATGCCCGGATGTCTTAGAATCATCCTCTTCCTCCTTTTATTATACCACAGTTTTATACTCAATGAAAATCAAAGAGCAAACTAGGAAACTAGCCGCAGGCTGTACTTGAGTACGGCAAGGCGACGTTGACGTGGTTTGAATTTGATTTTCGAAGAGTATTAAATCTAGGTTTACTAGATTCACTGCCACTATCTATTTATTCGCAAAAGAGACGAAAAAACCTGAGAATCATCTCAGGCTTGGTCATTAAATCTTTTTCTCAATACTGAAAAGTGGAGAAAGTGGGCGTTTTTCATGGATACGTACGATAGCATCTCCCAAAAGATGAGCGATTGAAATCTGCTCAATCTTATCAATCAAACGCTCTTCTGGCAGATAGATGGTATCCAAAACAACCAATTTCTTAATAGCTGATTTTTGGATATTGTCCATAGCAGGACCAGAAAGAACTGGGTGCGTACAGCTCGCATAGACTTCAACAGCACCAGCTTCTGCAAGGGCATCCGCTGCATGACAAATCGTTCCAGCAGTATCAATCATATCATCAATCAAGATACAAGTCTTGCCTTCGACCTTACCGATGATGTTCATGACTTCACTGGTATTCATCTTATCAACACTGCGACGTTTGTCGATGATAGCGATAGATGTTTTCAAAAATTCTGCCAACTTACGGGCACGAGTCACTCCTCCATGGTCTGGGCTGACAACCACATAGTCAGAACCAACCATGCCACGACGCTCAAAATAATCCGCAATCAGAGGAGCCCCCATCAAGTGATCCACAGGAATATCAAAGAATCCTTGAATCTGCGCAGCATGCAAGTCGATGGTCAATAAACGATCCACTCCAGCTACTTCAAGCATATTTGCGACAAGTTTTGAAGTGATTGGCTCACGCGCTCTCGCCTTTCTATCCTGACGTGCATACCCATAGTAAGGCATGACAACATTGACAGATTCTGCACTGGCACGCTTCAAAGCATCCACCATAATCAAAATTTCAAGCAGATTGTCATTTACAGGCGAACTAGTTGATTGTAAGATAAAGACGTGTTTCCCACGGATTGATTCTTCGATGTTGACCTGAATCTCTCCATCTGAAAATTGGCGAACACTTGATTTCCCCAATTCTATCCCAATCTCCTGCGCCACACGTTCTGCCAATTCTTTATTAGAAGAAAGGGCAAACAGCTTTAAATCAGAAAAAGACATGATTTCCTCCGGTATATATGTATCACTTGTGCTTTTCACAAGATTTTCCATCTACCATTGTAGCGCTTTTTACACTATTTTTCAATCAAAAATAAAAGAAGGGCACCATATTTGTACCCTTGCATCATTCTTTTAAAAAATATTCTAGTTCATCAACTCATCGTTCTTCTCAACAAAGCGATAAGCCTGATAAAAACCATAAAGAGTAATAGCTGTAACCACTGGAATCGCTAATGGCAACTCTGTCTCCAATTCTACAAAAGGAGAGTTAAACAAGAAATGAGTTCCCAAGGCTAAACCTAGGAAAATAAGGCCCTGTTTCTTGCCAACCTTTTGTCCTTTATAGGCTCTGTAAAGCAAGTAAACACCTACTACAGCCAGACCTGAAAAAGTCCAGTGAGAGGCAATTCCTGAGATGATACGCTCTAAAATCCTCGAAATAGTAAAGTCAAAGCCCTCTGGCAAATCCGTACGAATATAGCCAATATCCTCAATCATTTGGAATCCCAAACCTGAAGCAATCCCAAGTAAAAACAAAGATTTTAATTTTCGCACAGGAACCAAAGCCAAAACAAAGACAAGTGGCAATAATTTCAAGGGTTCTTCTACTAAAGGAGCCACAATCGCACTTTCAAAGGCATTTAAAAATGCACTATCTGGGAAAAGAACGCCCAGTAAATCATGGATATAGGTATTAGCAAAACTAGACAACCAGCCTGCAAGGAACATCCCACCCAATAAAGACAAAATCAAGGCATTCTTTGGCAATTCCCATTTTTTCCCAATACGGAAAAGGAAATAAAGAGCCGGAATCATGTAAAAGAGAGCTAGAAAGATAGAAACTCCCATTAGTCCATATTCCGCACCTGACATCGAACCGTCCGTATAGTAGATGGTTTCATACTGCAAACCAATACATAGCAATAAAATAAAAATAAATAAAATACTGTTTTTCTTCATACACTTTCTCTCTAAATGAATTTTTTACAATTCTACGACTGTCATACTTCCTGTATCCACATCGTAAATAGCACCAGAGATAATGACATCATCTGGTATTAGGGGAGACTCGATAAGGAGTTGCATATCCTCACGTACACTCTCCTCTATATCTTGGAAGGGCAAGAAATCCTGGTCTGATACATCGACACCTAGTTCCTCTTTCAGATACTCCTGAAAAGGACCATTTTCAAAGGTCTGAGCACCACAGTCTGTATGGTGTAACACCACAATCTCTCTTGTCCCCATTTGTTGCTGGGAAATAACCAGCGAACGAATCATGTCTTCTGTCACTCGACCACCTGCATTCCGCAAGATATGAGCATCCCCAAGTGCCAAACCTAAAGCTTGCGCAACGTGCAAACGTGAGTCCATACAGGTCACAATGGCAACTCTTGTTTTGGGTTTAAGTGGCAGATTTAACTGCCCATGTAGGGCAACATAAGCCTGATTGGCTTGCATAAACTGTTCAAAATACGACACGATTCCCTCCTCGAAAATTTGATAATCAAATATTTCTCCTATCTTATCATTTTTAAGAGGATTTGTCACGGATTATGCAAAGACCTTTTTCAAAACTTCCTGAATCGTTGTCACCCCAATAACCTGAATTTCCTTGGGCGGGGTGATTCCTGTCAAGGAATTCTTAGGCACATAAATCTTACTAAAGCCCAGTTTAGCAGCTTCATTGATACGTTGCTCGATACGATTCACGCGCCGAATTTCTCCTGTCAAGCCCAGTTCGCCTACAAAACATTCCTGAGGATTAGTTGGCTTGTCTTTATAACTCGAAGCAATGGCAACTGCAACAGCTAAGTCAATGGCAGGTTCATCCAATTTAACACCGCCAGCAGATTTAAGATAGGCGTCCTGATTTTGCAAGAGAAGACCTGCCCGCTTTTCCAAAACAGCCATAATCAGACTAGCACGATTAAAATCAAGTCCTGTCGTCGTACGCTTAGCATTTCCAAACATAGTCGGTGTCACCAAAGCCTGAACCTCAGCCAAAATAGGACGTGTCCCTTCCATGGTCACAACGATTGATGAACCAGTTGCTCCATCCAAACGCTCTTCTAGGAAAACTTGACTCGGATTGAGTACCTCAACTAATCCGCCCGACTGCATCTCAAAAATCCCAATCTCATTAGTGGAGCCAAAACGGTTTTTGACCGCTCTCAGAATACGGAAGGTATGGTGACGCTCCCCTTCAAAGTAAAGCACCGTATCCACCATATGCTCCAACATACGAGGCCCAGCCAAGGTTCCTTCCTTGGTCACATGCCCTACGATAAAGATGGCAATGTTATTGGTCTTGGCCAGTTGCATAAGCTCAGCCGTCACCTCACGCACTTGAGAAACAGATCCCTGCACCCCTGAAATCTCAGGAGACATAATAGTCTGAATGGAGTCAATAATGAGGAAGTCTGGTTGGATGCGCTCCACCTCAGCTCGAATACTCTGCATATTGGTCTCTGCATAGAGATAAAACTCGCTATCAATATCTCCCAAGCGTTCCGCTCGCAACTTGATTTGCTGAGCAGACTCCTCCCCACTGACGTAGAGAACTGTCCCTACTTGAGACAACTGGGTTGAGACTTGTAGGAGAAGAGTCGATTTCCCGATTCCAGGATCCCCACCGATTAGGACGAGACTTCCTGGTACCACTCCGCCTCCAAGTACACGGTTGAATTCCTCCATCTCTGTCTTGGTTCGATTGACATTAATGGAGGTCACTTCAGCCAGTTTCATGGGCTTGGTTTTCTCACCTGTCAAGGACACACGCGCATTTTTGACCTCGACAACCTCAACCTCTTCTACAAAAGAAGACCAAGACCCACAGTTGGGGCATCGTCCCAGATATTTAGGGGAATTATACCCACAATTTTGACACACAAATGTCGCTTTTTTCTTTGCGATGATAAACCTCTTTCTATATCTCTAACTCATACTCAATCACTTGGCAAAAATCAATCTTCTCGTCTGGTACAAATTGGCGCATGAGCATTCGATGAGCAACAACTACCACAGTCTGATGTTCTCGATACTTAGACATACATTCTAGAAACCGAGACTTCATCTCCGCAGCTGTCTCATATTGAATAGGACTATTAGGAAGTAATTCCCCCTTATTTTCTAGAAACATAGTACGAGCTTTTTCAAAATTATCTGTGCCAC
>OGTC01000420.1_pt1 | contig 10264 bp, 3 predicted proteins | sample 1574531 | NCBI WGS metagenome assembly OGTC01 (sample SAMN03295859, study PRJEB24534) | human gut metagenome | isolation source: fecal sample 2 from infant 9 | host: Homo sapiens | place: USA: Pittsburgh, PA | collected 2014-07 | reverse complement strand
AAACTATTCAGATCAGCACAAGTACTTGTTGCCATGTCAATTCACCCTACCCAGTTGTCCTACGGATTGCGATGCAATCTATCTCATTTGTATATGACAAGTGTTGATTTTAGATTTTGGCGAAGCCAAGGTGTATTGCAAACTCATGCTCCTTCACACATGTACAACGTCAACTAGTATATTGCCCCAATCCAAGGATTAAACTAAAGACAAACACAAAGCAGAAATAGTCAAAAATCGTTGTTCAAAAGTCATTGTTGGTCTTACAACAAGCAGGATTCGAATACAGAGATAGTATAGAGTAGTAAGAGACACAAGAGACCATTCTACAGTGTCCCAAAGGGGTTTGTATATAACATATACCTCTTTTTACGTTTATTAGATAAAGAAGAAACGTCCTTGAGTGGGTTGGGGGCCAATTAAAGTTTATACGTACCACCTGTGATAACAATGGAATCTCCAATTTGTGATATCGACGTCTCCAATATGTAAAAATTGACACCACCAAAATGACTAGGTAATCTCTCCTAATTGACTAGATAATCTCTCCAAAATTGAACAAACTGTCTTTAGTTCACATTTGAATAGGTTTACTTATACAATTCGTTCATCAAAAAACTATGTTTAAGGTGGTCTCATCATAAAAGGATACTGTATTACTTTTGCATCTTATTAATAAGATGAGCTCTCCACAATTTTGATGTTTTGCTGCCATTACTGATTTGCATCGCGTGGATACAGATTTTGTGGTATTGAGATCTAGCATTGTAGAAAAAAAGGATAGAGGGTCCTAACCACATCATTGCAACATTTGAATCTAAATCCAAGGCAATTCATGGATGTGTTGCATTTCACTAAACCAGTTTTGCAAGTTCGGGTATCAATTCGATCGAATTAAAGCACTAATTTCGCATATTCATTATACATCTCATAGAAACATCACCATCCCATATACCCTTGTTGTCATATTGTATTTCGCTAATTGACAAGCATACAGTGAAACAAGTACATCGTGAAGGTGAACGATACAACTTTAAAGCATGATTCTAGTGCTAACCTAATGGAAAACACAAGGAAATATTCAACGATAAAATGGTTCAGCCTGCTAGCTATTCAACACTTTTATCACATCCTAATCCCAGCGTTAACTTTCGGGTCCAATTTAATTTGATTATTGCACTTCACAGTTCTCATTAATCTGTCTCTTAGCATTCAATGACTCCACTGCTCTTCCATCGGAATGGAAATGCCGTAAGGTGTGGTCTGAGATAAAGAGTGAAATACCTCCATTTGGGTTTGCTTTTCATGCCGCATGTTTTGACAGTGATTGCATCAAGACCAAAATGTGCAGAGCACTCCTGGAATAGACTGGGTCAGTCAAGTTGGTCCCCAAAAGCACGCCACCACATCGCGATGCAGGTTAAAGCTTTGTATACGGTTTATCCAACAGTTCGTTAGCTTCTCTCACCACCAGTGTAGAATCATCCAATTAGCTCCTTTGCAATGTGGAAGTCCAATACGTTGTCTCCACGCACATGCCCACAAACAAACTCTTGCAGGCGTATCAGCTTCCACCGTTTAAATCCAAAGTGCCTATCAATTCCATTAGTTCCATCTCCTCTTCCCATGCTCTAGCCTCCGCTTCCTCCAATTCCAAACTGCTCCTCTTATTTTCATTCATTATTTCCCATTCGTCATCGATTAATCGATTTATGTCTTCATTATCCATGAACTCACGTGCTTGTTCATCGTACTCTCGTTCCACATCCTCTTTGTATTGCTTGTCGGTGACCTTTTCCCGTTGCAACAGTAGCTTTTCATACCGGTGTTGACTCCTTACTTGGCGTATCTTGTTGTGTTTGTTTCTGGAGTTTATGACAGAGCCCCTTTGCGATAGCTCCTTATCGGTGATATGATGAAACTTTAGACTCTGGGTTTTATGGCGTGTTGGTGATGACGTTGGTGATGATGAAAGTGGGTTGAGTCTGGCTTTATTTCGACTCTTTTGTGTTTCACCCACTTGTTCAATAATACTGGACAAAGGTGATGAGAAGAGTTCCATCAGAGTATTTGTATTGTCGTCATTGTTCGGGTTCATTGTAACACCCTGTACTTCGTGATCAGATAAGGTGTGGCTGGGCAATTGTTTCTTAATGTGTAGGATTTTCATTGCGCGTCGCGTTAAAAAAGATTCACGAAAGATTTTCAGAACAGCTTTATAATACATGGAAGTAAGCTTTGAGATAAATGGGAAAGCTTTCAATGAGTATTCCGAGCAAGATGACAAGTTGAATGAGACAATTGCTGCTGATGTGATACTGAACTTCATGCAAGGTGAATTCGAATTTCCAGGATGTGATGCGATCGTCTTGCAAAGCAAGAAACTACCCGAAACGGCTATTGACGTATGTGCATAAGTAAAATGTAGAGGGGGTTTATTCTCTTATTCTGTCGTTGATACGCCGCAATCCTTGCGTTATATGAACATAGTTGGTGATTAATGGAGCTTGACAAATGCAAATCAGAATGTAGCTTCCTCTTCTTCCGACGGAAGAGATAAATCGAAATGCATCTAACCGCCTTGCCTTGACACAGAAGCAGATATCGATTTTGGTACGACTTTCTTATGTAGCCTTTCATTCAAGCCCGAGTACAAATTGCAGAAGACACAAATGAAAAAGTGTAAAGGCAAGCGCAAAAGGTAAAAAAGTAAGTCATTCATCGAAGTCAAACGAAAGTATTCTAAAGCAGAAAGAGATTACAATTCAAAGATCAAATCATAACCTTTGAATGTGAATAGTACCCCCTTTTTGTTGGAGGTTCCTGACAAGAAAAATAAAACGATGTAGTACAACTAGGGACTAAATATGAAAAGTTCAGTTTAGCCTATTCCCGGGTTTTGGCTCTTATTGTGGTCAATCCACACATGCAAAAGACGATTTACGAGAAAACCTTCCTCGGCATACTCGTGAAGTATATCACAATAAAGATGTGTTTCGTATATGGTCATTTTGTGAAGATCTGCCAAAGAAAAAATTGTGGCTATCATAGTTACTGTGGTTTCTTGCTGTCATCGTCGTCTAACATGTTTTTGTACATATGAAGTTTGAGTAGAGAGAATAGAGTTGGAAACGCCGAATAAAGACAAACAAGCATCCAGAAAACTGTGGTGTTCAATTATGAAGAAAGGTGTGGTGTAAGTTGAGTCGTTGAGTTTTGGGTTTCGTTTGTCTTTTGTTGTTGATGATATGCCATCGCCTTGACTTACTCTTTGTTGCATACTAAATGGCCTCGATTATATATGTGTGTTCAGGTGTGGCCTCTATCTCGTACGGCGTTTTTGTCAGTAAAAGATACAAATTACACAAACACTAAAACCAAAAATATTATGGAAAGTCTATATTTGGAAACATAAGGCGGATCTTCTTATAGCCGATGATTTTTTTCAATGTTATTTTATTTTTTTTTTTTTTTTCTAATTCTGATGTATCTGATGCATTACGTAATAATCTGTCAAAAAATAATATTAATAACAACACAAAAGAGTATTAAGCAGAATAGGCTTTTAAGAAAAAGGAGGACGTTTTTCAAATAAGACGAAGAAGATGATGATCAAGAAATAAGGAGAACTACAGATGAAGGAGGGGATTGTAACAGAGGGGAAACAAACAGAGGAAGGAGGCTTTGACCAATGGAAGGAGGGACAGTTGAGATTTGCGCTTTCATATTTACAAACGAGGGGGTGGTATTAGCAATAAGCTTAGCAGAGGTAGCCCCTTCGTTACAGCTCAATTGTGTATAGGTGATTATTGTCTTCTTATCTCTGAGAACATAGAAAGTTAAAAAATATTCTTTCCATTGTGTGTTGGTGCACAACTGATGTGATTCAGTGAGTAAATTAGCTGATGTTACACAGAAGAACCTTCTCTACAGGATATTGTGCTATTGTGTTTAAATCCTTGCTTTCTAACAGTTCCTAAAGGTACCTCTAAAGGCTTATTTTCCCCAATAATTGCTGCATTGAGGCTATTACATTTTTGCTATCTTGTGAGGGGTGTGTTGGTTTCAGTTTACCGCCTCCTTTCCACTCTAGAAATCAGATTCTATCCAACTGTTGCAATGCAAACTGTGTTATTACAAGCTCTTGCCCTGCATTATGGGTTATTTTTTGAAAAGTTTTGGTCCCTATTGTTTAAAGTAAAATAAAATTATACACAATCGTACTTTGTTAGGTAAGTAATTGCGCCGATTAATTCACACACCTCCATACACCAATAGTTTACCACTTTAGTCATTATCTCTGATGCTATTGTTTGTGTATTCTGTTATCTCTTTCAATTTCTATTGTTATTTCTGTGCATTGCAGAAAGTAATGAAATGTTCGTATTGTTTTAGAGTCAAAGTTCAGTTTTTGCTTTGTTTTTTTTTTTTTACAGGCGGTTAACTTACATATAAAATTTTCCAATTTAGTATTATCCAATGTGTGTGGTTTTTTTTTTTTAAAGTTTCATTCATAAATGAAAACGAATGAGAGATAAACAATTAGAAATTATGCATAGTAAACCTGTTTCCGCTATTATTGATGGAAGAATTGTGGTTTATTCTGATTCCTGATCATTCTTCTTTTATATAATAACAAAATTTTTCATTCCTTCGTTCAGTTTTCTAAATTTTTTGTTTTAGTTAGTTATTCCCTTCGATTAGAGTGATATATTTCTACATCTACACCTCCAGGCTTCAAATAACTCGTACCTACCAGGGAGCACTATTATACTCACGGAACATATATATATATATATATATATACACTGGTGCTTTAGTCTTTTGGTAATACCCACTTGAACTACCGAAATAATCGAAGTCTCCAACAAAACAAAACAAGAGAGAAAAAAAAAAAACATCCCCGCAATAAGAAATAATAAAATAAGATACAAAAGAAACCGGATTTATTATTTTTTCTATACTCCAACTGTCAAAATCACCCTATATATTATTTTAAAACTGAGCCATATTAATACTATTTCATAACCATACTCCAACCCCCCATTTCTGTCTCAGTCAAAAACTAAAAGGAGTCAAAAGTATCAACCTGAAGCCAACAAATATATCTTGCAAAGTTCAAAACGAATATATTAACAAGACCAACCAAAAAGTTCATTAAAACATACATCAAACCGCGTTTAACCGAACTAAAATTCAATTAAAGAGGTATATCTATTACTCCTCATTTATTCGATTCCACTATCCATTAAAGTCTGTACGGCGTGGTTTTTCAAAGTTTGATATCTATACATTAATCAAGGACAATCCAGTCACTGCTTGTTTTGCTTTCATACAACCCATTATTACCTTTTATTTTGTTTTCTTTTTTTGCAGCTCATGCAAAACCACAGCACCATTTAATCGTCACGCCACCCCTTACATCAACTCACATATAGCCACAATAAGTTATTAAAGAGAGTTTGTAAGAATGCTTATCGTATCACTTGGTTTATTGTACGATTCAAACTATGAAGATCTTGTTAAATCTTCACCCTACGGAGTTGTAAGCTCCAAAGCAAAACAAGTTTACACCATTGGTAAAACAATCAGAACCTCATCGACCTCAACACAAGCTAATTATCAACCATTTACATCATCAAGATTATTGTCCATTCAGTTCAATGTTTACAAATTTATCAATCGTTTGATTTATGGAACTCGCAGATATCAGGAGTTGTTCCCACCTATTTCCAAACTCGTCGAGCTTAGCAATAGTAAACAACAATCAACCGCCACAGATACTGATGCAAAAGATGCCAGTGTCTTCAACCAAGGAAGATCAAACTTCCCCATCAATTGTGCTGTTGATGACTTGGATTTAATGTTTGATGGTGGCGACCAAATTTCAATTTTTGACTCAGCAATTGATGATTTGCACCGCTTCCATCCACAACACCATCACCAGCATCATCAACAACAACAACAGCATCGTTATGGCCAAGATGGTCATATTGTGGGATATTCTACCCATCGCGATCCTCATTTTGGGAAAAACGGGTATGAAGAAGAGGAGAAATATACTCCCGTGTTTCAACATCATCAACAGCAACAACAACAGCAGCAACAAAAAGAGCAAGCCAAACAGGAAAAGCAAAAGCAGGACCCTTTCAAGCAAGAGGTTCAGAGAACTGGAAAGTTTGGTCAAATCTGTTCGCAACCATCACCAGCTAGTGAGTTGCCCATCTTTGATGATTTCATAGAAGCGCATCAACATCGTTATCACCTGAACAACAACAACAATAACGGTAACAGCAACAGCAACAACAACGATGAAGATGACTTTTTCTTGAATGCTTTCAATGAGAGGGAGGTCAACAACCAGGTTGATAGAGACACATTTGCATCTTTTTCTAGAGATGTCTTTGCCAATCAATCTACGGGCGACAACAATGACAAGGATACTGAGTATCCATATTTTGATGATTTTGAACATCATGATCCAACGCCCAATAGACCAATAACAACTAATAAGGGCCACAATTCGAAACAAGGTACATCAACAACATTCATTGAAAATGCATTAATCTCATCTTCTGTTTCATCAACCGAAAGTTTTCTCAGCCCATTGGATGATGAGATTTTGAGCAGGTTGCATCGTCCATCGCCTCAAGATAGCGTTGTTATCCCGCAAGGTACTGGTGGTGGTGGTGGCGGCGGCGTCAATTCAAGTTTCCAGTTTGGACAAGCATACTATTTTCAAAGTGGTGACGATAACGATGATGATGTTAACTCTGATTTCTTTGAGGTAGAGTCATCATCATTGCCAAAAAGAGATATACACTTGGTTCGTCCTTACTCCCACTCAATATCGCTACCCCATTCACAACAACAATCGCGATTCCAACCACACGTATCATCGTCGTTTCCTTCTGCAGCTAGTGGGTTTGACCGCTTCAACAGTTTTCATCATATCGCCTACACCAAACAACATCACCACCAACAACAACAACATCAACAACAACATCAACAACGGCAACAAGTACAACGCCACTACCTGGAAGGCTTCAAACTCTCCAACCTTGATCAATTTGGTGGTGCTAGACACAATGATGTTTCGTCGCCATTTGTCGTTCCATCGAGGAAAAGAAAATTGTCATCTTCAGGATTATCCATAACTTCTCCATCAGTGGTTTCCAGTTTTGACTCTGACGTGCCTGTATCGCCAACTGATACTGTAATGAAACCGGTATTGAAGCGTGAATCTCCAACAAGATTGCTGAAATGTAAACAGAAAAAGAACAAAAAGGTTAAACTTGAACATTTTCAACAGGATAAGAGCTCCAATGGCCACAACAATCGAGATGCAAGAATGAACAATAGTGCTGCTGCATTTACGAATGCGCCAGTGGTTGTTGCCACCTCCACCACCAAAACTATAAATACCACTGTTCGCAAATTAAGCTATACTGGGAAAGACGGCAAAGTGGGCTACTCATTCGAATGCCCACACTGCAATTCCCAATTCAAAGTGAAGGGCTATTTAACTCGTCATTTGAAAAAGCACAGTTCATCAAAAGCATTCCAATGTCCATTTTATCAAGAAACTGACCCATCCTCTCAAGATGACCATCTGTCATGTACGCTGTCAACCACCCCTTCATCAGTTCTAGGTGCACTGGGAGTACTGGGAGCCACTGTGGGAACTAAATGTCACCCAACGGGTGGGTTCAGTCGTAGAGATACATTCAAGACCCATTTAAAAGCACTCCATTTCATTTATCCACCAGGAACCAAGTCCACTGAACGAAACTTGTTGAGTGGACGATGTGCTGGATGTTTCCAGTTTTTTGAAAATAATTCTCAATGGTTGGTGCAACATATCGAAACTGGATTGTGTCAGGGTACTGTCGAATATAAACAGAAGTTGAGGCAGTCGATTGAAGAAGAGAAGGGTGGAAGGCAGATTAATGTTAAGAAGGAGAAGAGAGATGGATCGAGTCGTGATGATGATGATGGTGTGGAAGAGGGGGATGAGGGGGAGGTTGATTACTTGCTTGGAAGTGATGACGATAATGATCATGATGATGAAGACAACAACTTTGGTGCCGGGTTTGATGAAGACGGAGAAGAATGCGCATCTGGAGAAAAAACGCAATTGGAAAAGAAAGTTACTGTGAAGAAAGAACCTGTGATGTGAATAAAGTCAATGGAACCAACAGGACAATTTACCATGCGACACTTAATGATTTGCTTTTGGTAAAGAAGTAAAATGACTTGTTTTTTTGATCTTTGCTTTTGTTTAATTCTTTTCAAATTTCAATTCTTTGACCTCACTAACTTTTCGATACTTGTTTAGATTTTGTATAATAATGATAATAACGTTTAAATTTTGGTCGTATCTTTGATATCCATGACAGGTTTTATCCTCGTTAAACATATTGAGAGGTTGAGTATCTCAAAAATGAAAAACTTGAAGGTCGAATTTGTTGATTTTTCGACGCATATATATATATATATATATATTCCTACAATTTTGTATCTGAGGTTTGCAATTGACAAGTTTGTTTGAAGTGCACATTTCGCAATTTTGCGCAGCGCAAAATTGGGATTATAACTAACTTTATCGAGACACACATAGACGTGTGTGGATATATGCATATAAGTGTCTGATGTACAACAAAGCTATAGTAGGGTCCCAAGTGCGTGTTTAAACCAAGCACCTTGATTTCAACCTCGTACACATGAGAGGAAAAGGAGGTTTGCGACGTATCAGTTTCAATTGACACTTCATATGGTTAGTAAGTTCTTCATTATTTGAGCCACCCCGCCGTCGAAATATGACACTCATCCGCAGTGGTTTTATTCGTATATGCAAGATGGATAATGTGGCTTTTGAAATGTATGTATGGGTTACATACCTCAATTGATCTTCCGTTCCCCCTGGTTATGATACTCTGAAAAAGAAAAAATAAGGGGGGGGGGCAGAGGGTTTGCTATGTATCTAACTTTCATTTTCATCATGTATTGTCTGTATAATTCACAAGGGGGAGCTTTTGTTGTTCCAGAGAAAGTTTCGGTATGAAAATGTCCCAATTCTGGTACCCTTTTGGCTCCTATTGTGTCGATTTATACCGAGGTATAAAAAAACAAAAACAAAAACGATAAAACAACTTTATACTGTACATACTACTCTTTGTTTTTTCGCAACCGCGGGATATACTGGTTAGGTGATCATACTACAAAAAAGCACTGGGTAGAGAGCAAAGCCACTTGTGTGTTGTGGCTCGTTTGTAAATGAATACTCTCAGTTTGAACTTGGAAAAAGCATCCTTCCATATACGTCACAGCATTCAATTGTATCGAATAATCGCTCTCTACACTGACCCCTTTCAGTACAGTCCATCGATAAACATATATACGCCATTGATGTTATGTATCACTCCATGTGGGAAGCAGATGGGAGCTAAGCTAATTAAGGTTTTTCTTTTCGTTGTAGGAATCACCCCATGTTGTTTTTGTATCAAAACCCTTTAGTCCGTGAGGTAGTCCCCAGTGGTTGGTAAGGCAGTACATGGTACAAAACTTATAAAGCAGTTTTAAAATGATACCATATTGGTCCATCTATACTAATATTTCAATACTGAAGTGGGTTTAATGATTGATTGATACATTGGTTGATTGGTTGGTTGTATACTTTATTTTGTTGTTTCTGATTTAGTGTAACTATAAATTTTTGTTGGGTCTTTCCTGGGGGAGGTTTTGTGTAACAAAGAACTAATAAAGAGATGGGGGGGAGGTGGTAAATCAATGAGATGATGACGATGATGGATATTTTGTAATAATCAAAAACTCAAAAGAGTACAGATGATATACCTATAACATCCCAACTACTCGTGTCTAGGCTAGACCGGTATACAAATACACTTATGTTATAGGTAATATGGTAGTCTTTGTTGATAGGATGAGGGTATGAAACTAGTATGGAATTCTGTAGGAAATTTTGGGTTTTGATCGTCACATCAAACGAAAAGTTGCATCATAAAGAATGAAATTGAGCTAACTGTACAATAAAATTATCACAGTCAATTGACTGAGTGTAGTCTATATTGGAATGGTGTGTAAACGTCGATATAAAAGGGATAGAATATCCCCCTTCTTCTTTAACAATTGTTTTCTCAAAAACTTCTCTACACCTTTTTGTTTTCATTTGAAAGGTCTACTTCATCTGAATCCCCAACCCATCATACAGATCATTTACATTCTTAGTCATACAGTCCCCCCC
>OGTC01000419.1_pt1 | contig 10279 bp, 5 predicted proteins | sample 1574531 | NCBI WGS metagenome assembly OGTC01 (sample SAMN03295859, study PRJEB24534) | human gut metagenome | isolation source: fecal sample 2 from infant 9 | host: Homo sapiens | place: USA: Pittsburgh, PA | collected 2014-07 | reverse complement strand
TTTCAAGATGCGGTCAAATTCTTCGCGGTCGTAGTTTTCAGGAAGGTCCAACCATCCCAAGAAGTCGCTACCAGCACCAGTTCCTTTACGGATCAATTCATCTGCTGCTGTTACTTGTGATTGCATGTATTCCACTTCATGTGGTGCAACAAATTTGTCTAAAACTTTTGAATAATCAAATTTAATATGTGACATGTTATTCCTCCAATATTTCTTCTTTTCTATCATAACGCTTACCTTTGTTTTTTTCAAGTTTTTTTGTCGAATTTCTCCAATTTTTATCAGAATTCAAACGTTTGCGTAAAAATCCCACATTCCAAAAATTTTGAAAAAATAAAAGAAAGAACGACTAGATGTCCCAGTCGTTACAGTTCATTCAATAAATACTCAAATAATTCTAAATTGCCATCTTCTTCATTAACCAGAAACTCTGGATGCCACTGTAAACCGATAATGCGGTGCTCGTCGATAGACTCAATCGCTTCAATAGTTTGGTCTCTTGGATCAATAGCAGTTACACGGAAATTAGGTGCCAAATCTTTAATGCTTTGACGATGGACGGAGTTGACCTGACTTTCTTTCCCAAATAGCTTAGCCACCACGCTTCCCTCCACTGTCTCAATAGAGTGAGATGTTCCGAAAGGTAGTCCTTGCCAGTGACCTTCGATTTCTTGATTGAGGGTTCCGCCAAAGGCAACATTGACAAGTTGAACACCACGGCAGATTGCCATAATTGGTTTATTCTGACGGAGCGCTTCCTTCAAGAGTGCCAATTCAAATTCATCACGCACTAGATTGTAATCATCACTCTCGATGGTCTTTTTCTCTCCATAAAACTGAGGATGGACATTTTGACCGCCTGTTAAGATAAGTTTGTCAATCATTTCCACATAATCGCGTACAACTGACTCATCACCAACAGGAATGACTAAAGGGAGACCACCGACTTGACGAATGCTCTCTGCGAATCTACAAGATACAGATGAATGAATGTTTTTGCCTTCTGCGTCCACAGGACATAGATTTGCAGCAACTCCTACAACCGTTCTAGGCATGATGTCTCTCCTTTCGAATATTAATACTCTTCGAAAATCTCTTCAAACCACGTCAACGTCGCCTTGCCGTAGGTATGGTTACTGACTTCGTCAGTTCTATCTGCAACTTCAAAGCAGTGCTTTGAGCAACCTGCGGCTAGTTTCCTAGTTTGCTCTTTGATTTTCATTGAGTATAACGATAGTCCTATCATATCACTCAAAATGCCTTTCGTCTAATATGTTTTTTTTAAGGCTGTGATAAATATTTTTTATGGACAAGAAAAAGCTGCCCACATAGGACAACTTTTTTCTTATTCGAAGACAAATTGATTGTGATAGAGTTCTGAGTAGAAGCCACCTAGTTTTAGGAGTTCATGGTGGTTCCCTCGTTCAATGACTTCTCCATCTTTAAGGACAATAATCTGATCTGCATTGAGAATGGTTTTCAAGCGGTGGGCAATAACGAAACTGGTCCTTCCTGCTACAACCGCCTCCATAGCATGCTGAATCTTGCTTTCTGTCACCGTATCTACGTTTGAAGTTGCTTCATCTAGAATGAGAACTTCTGGATCTGTCATCAGGGTTCGAGCGATGGAAATCAATTGTTTCTGCCCTGTTGAGAAGATGCTCTGGTCATCATCGATAAGAGTATCGTACTTATCAGGTAAGCTTTCGATATAGTCGTGAATGTGGGTTGCCTTGGCTGCTACCTCAACCATTTCTTGACTAGCATCTGGCACACCGAAACGAATATTGTCTCGAATCGTTCCGCTAAACAAGACCGAATCTTGCAAGACAATCCCCACCTTGCTTCTTAGACTATCTAAATCATAGTCACGAATGTCTTTGCCGTCAAAATAAATACCACCAGCATCAACATCATAAAAGCGATTGATGAGGTTCATAATAGTCGTTTTCCCTGACCCTGTCGGCCCAACAACCGCTGTCATCTGGCCTTTCGGAGCGGAAATGCTGACATCTTTCAAAATAGGTTTATCAGGCAAGTATGAAAAATCAATATGACTAATTTCAACACCTTCTTGCAACTTAGTGAAGATTGGAGCCTTTTCAGGTCGGATTTCTTCCTCTGCATCAAACATTTCCTGAATCCGTTCAGCACCTGTAAAGGCCAACTGAAGACTTCCCCAACTAGCCGCAACTTGGATAATAGGCTGGTAGTACTGCTGTGAAAATTGGGCAAACATAACAATCAAACCTAGGGCTGTACTTGTTTCAATAGACTTATCATTCAAAAGTACAGCTGAACCAGCAAAGATGACGATGGCTGTATTAACCAGGCTCATCCCATTCATGACAGGGAAAAGAATTCCTGAGAACATTCTTCCTTTAAAGGTTGCCTTGCGCACACGCTCATTTTGTTCAAGAAATCCTGCCATCATATCCTCTTGAATTCCTTGCACAATGACAGCTTTTTGGCCTGAAATACTCTCGTCCATATAGGCGTTGAGCTTCCCTACCTCTTTTTGCTGGATGTTGGTGTATTTGCGGGCCATTTTTACAATAAAAATCAGCATAAGGAAGGCCACTGGTGTGCTGGCAATGGTGATGAGGGCCAGCGTCACATTTCTCGAAAACATGACAAGAATCAGACCGATATATAAAACAATATTGCTCATGACCTGAATCAAGCTCTCGTTAAAGGCTTGGAGGATATTATCCAAATCACTGGTAAAACGAGACAGGATATCGCCATCTTGTCGGCGGTCAAAGAATGAAACCGTCAATCGCGCAAGCTTCCCAAATAGGCCTTTGCGCATCTCGTTGGTCGATTCTGCAATCACGCGCGTCATAAGACACATGTATATGACACTAGAGATAAATAGAACCAAAACCAGCAGTCCAAGATTGACCATGATTCCTGATAGACTTTGCCAAACAAGTTCTGGATTGCCATCTTGATAAGCTTGAACTAAATTAGCTAACTGCGTCACTGCTTGTCCAGAAAAGACCGGAAAGAGGGCTTGGGCAAGAGTTGCCAGAACAATCATCAGGATAACAACTACAAATGATAGCTTATAGACTTTAAAATAATTCCAAAAAAATTGAACTGTCTTCATTTTACTCCTCCTTTCCTTTCTGTGTTTCATAGATTTCACGGTAAACGGCATTGTTGGCAACCAAGTCTGCATGCGTACCTTGACCAATCAATCGTCCTTGGTCTAGAACCAAGATTTTATCTGCATGAACAACCGAGCTAATCTTTTGAGCGATGATAATGGTTGTCGTCCCTTTCAAGTCCTTATTCAAAGCTTCTTGCACCAGGCGCTCTGACTTGGCATCCAAGGCCGAGGTCGAATCGTCAAAAATCAGAATACGTGGATTGCTGACAATCCCACGCGCAATCGACATCCTTTGCTTTTGCCCACCTGAGAAGTTAGTTCCCCGTTCCTCAACTGGACTTTCAAAGGTTTTCTCCATACGATGAATGAATTCACTAGCCTGAGCAATATTAGCTGCGCGTTCCATTTCAAATAAAGTAGCATCTCCTTTACCCTGTCTCAAGTTGTCTGCAATCGTTCCACTGAAGAGAATGGCACGTTGAAGAACGATAGAAACAGTTTTACGCAGGGTTCCTTCACTCACTTCGCGAATATCCTTACCTCCGATTTTGATAGCCCCTTCCTGCGGGTCAAAGAGACGTGGAATCAATTGAGCCAAGGTTGATTTTCCTGCACCAGTGGCTCCAACGACACCAACCATCTGACCAGGTTTAATAGTAAAGCTCACATCTTTCAGCATCGGTTCCTTGTCCATTGGATAGGTAAAGGTCACATTTTCAAAGCTAAGACTGCCTACCAACTCTTCATCTGGGATATCCTTGAAGGTCATGGCTGGCTCTGCATCCAGAATTTCTCGAATACGACGCATAGAAATCATGGCACGACTGACAGAATTTCCCAAAAATCCAACCATGACAATGGTAAAGATAATCTGGCTTAGGTAATTGACAAAGGAAGCAATGGAGCCAACAACTGACGGATCCGACTGAACCATCCCTGCAACTAACCAAATAGAGAGGAATACCGCCCCGTAACCGACCAACATCATGAAAGGTTCCACTACTGAAAAGGCATAACCAATGTAAAGGTTTTGACCAAGAAGCTCGTCTGAAACCTCCGTAAACTTAGCAAACTGCTCTTTTTCTTGGACAAAGGACTTGACCACACGAACGCCACGCAAATTTTCCTTGGCAATGGCATTGATGCGTTCAAGAAGGGTTTGAAACTTGGCAAAACGAGGCCCCATCATTCCCATCATGACGGCAGTCAAGCCAAAAATTAAGATTACCATGAGAACAATCACCCACCACAGAGAGGGCAAAGTTTGAACCGCCAGGATAAACGAACCGATGAACAAGAGAGGAAGTCTGAAAAGAATTTGGAAGGTCATCATGACCACGTTCTGAATCTGGTTGATATCATTTGTCATTCGAACGACTAGATTTCCCGCATTAAATTGTTCAATATTGGCATAAGAAAAGGTTTGGATTTTACGGAAGGCGTCCTCCCGAAGGTCGGATGAAACTCCTTGGGCAATATAGGCTGCAAGGACAACATTGAGACCACCAGCAACTAAACCAACCACGGCCACACCAATCAACCAAGCCCCGATACTATAAATAGCTTCATATTTTCCAGCAAGGAGGGCGTCTAAGACTTCCTGCAAATAACGCGGTTGCAAAAGTGAACTAGCAACCATCAAGCCTGTCATCAGGAGCGAAGCCAAGGCCTGCCACTTGTAGGTTTTTATTTTCTGAATCAGCATACTTTCTCCTTAAAAAATAGACAAAAGGGAGCGACAATGCGTCAGCTCCTTCTCATTCTGTTTGTGTGATGTTATTCTAGCAAAAAAGTGGGAACTTGTCAAAGAAGTCTCCTTGATACAGCTAGAATGACCAGTAATTTTCTCTTTATAGTTTCTGTTTTAACTCGACCAAGACATTCATAGCCTGCATAGGTGTCATATTGTAAACATCCAGCTTAGCTAATTCTGCTAGGATAGGATGTTCTTCAGTCGTATCAAAGAGTGAAATCTGTTCTGTGACAGCACTTGTTTGTCTCATCAGACTTGGACTTTCTCCCCCTTGACTCTCCAGTTGTGTCAAAATCTTATCCGCCCTTGCTAGAAGGTCTGCTGGCAAACCGGCAATCTTAGCAACATGAATACCGTAGGATTTATCAGCTGGTCCTGGTTCAATCTTGTGAAGGAAGGTGACCTGCCCACCCTGCTCCAAAGTTGCCACGTGGACATTGACCAAGTGTTGTAAACTAGACTCCAGACTAGTCAACTCATGGTAGTGGGTCGCAAAGAGGGTCTTGGCTCCGATGTGTTCATGAATGTATTCGATGATGGACTGAGCAAGAGCCATACCGTCGTAAGTTGCAGTTCCACGACCTAACTCATCAAAGAGAATCAAGGAATTTTTGGTTGCATGCGAAATGGCATTATTGGCCTCCATCATCTCCACCATGAAAGTTGATTGACCTGAAACCAAGTCATCTGCTGCTCCGATACGGGTAAAAATCGCATCAAAAATCGGCAAATAGGCGCTTTCAGCAGGAACATAGGAACCTATCTGAGCCATAACTGCCGTCATGGCTAACTGACGCATATAGGTTGACTTCCCACTCATGTTTGGCCCTGTAATCAATTGAATACTGGTATCTTCTGCCATCTGAATCGTATTTGGAATATAGGTCTGAGCCCCCATGACCTTTTCAACGACAGCATGGCGCCCTTTCTGGATATCAATTCGCGAATCATCTCCGAATTCAGGTCGAATCAAATGCTGGGTTTCAGCTACAACCGCCAGACTTTGCAAGACATCAACTGTCGCAATTCCTTGAGCTAGAGCTTGTAAACGTTGGATGTACTTGCTGACTTCCTCACGAATACGCATAAAGATTTCGTACTCTAGATTGGCTGACTTCTCACGCGCCTCCAACATGTCGCCTTCGATACGGGCTAATTCCTCAGTTCCAAAGCGTTCTGAGTTTTTCAGCGTTGCCTTGCGGAAAAAGTGAGCAGGCACATTTCCCAGTTGCGAATTGGTCACATGGAAATAGTAGCCATCCTTTTTATTGTAGTCAATCTTAAGCGTGCTGATACCAGAGTTTTCTCTCTCCTTGGCCTCAATCTCAGCAATCCAACCAGTTCCTTCTCTGAGCACACGACGGTACTTGTCTAAAGTCTCATCAAATCCAGTCTGGATAATTCCCCCATCTGTAATCACATGAGGAGCTTCAGGAGCAATCGCTGCGCTAATCAAACTCTCCAACTCTGGAATAGCATCTAGTTGTGTGATGAGATAGGCTAGAGCAGGTTGCTCCATACCTTCTAAAATCGCACGAATTCGTGGCACACTAGATAAGGTGGTCGCCAGCTGCAAGAGATCCTTGGGATTGGTTTTGCCAAAAGAAACCCGACTAGCCAATCGTTCGATATCATAAACTCCCTTGAGACTGTCTGTCAAATCACTACGCTCAAAGAAATGGTCGAGAAAGACCTGCACCACTTCTTGACGTTGGATGATTCGTTCCTTATCAATCAAGGGGCGATGAATCCAAGAACGCAAGAGACGCATGCCCATAGCCGTCTTGGTTTCATCCAAAAGCCAGAAAAGACTGCCTTGCTTCTTGCCTGAACGGGCATTCTCAACCAAATCCAGACTAGCCTTGGTCGCATAATCCATCTGCAAGAAATCCTTGATTTCATAGCGAATAACAGGCTTCAAGTGATTCAACTCTCTCATCTGAGTCCGATGAATATATTGGAGGAGTTTACTGCTAGCCACTTGCTCAACAGGGGCCAATCCTGAATCTAATAGATGTAGGTCTTCATAAGTTTCCTGTTCGTAGGAAAGCACTAGATTCATTTGACGACTGAGAATCTGCTCTTCTACTTCAGGCAAGTCATAACCAATCACCACTTCTCTCGCCTTGAGATTGCGGATTTCACCACAGACTAGAGAAAAATCCGATAGCCCCGTTACATAAAAATCACCTGTAACCAGATCCATGTAGGCTAAACCATATTGGGAACCATCACAATCAATGGCTACCAAAAAGTTGTTTTGACTATCTGGCTTGCTGCTATCAACAACTGTCCCTGGTGTAATAACCTGGACAACCTCACGTTTGACAACACCAACAGCCTGTTTAGGGTCTTCCATCTGTTCAGCGATGGCAACCTTGTAACCACGTTCCACTAAAGCATCGATATACTGTTGGGCAGAGTGGTAGGGAACTCCAGCCATGGGAATAGGATTTTCGGCATTTTTATTGCGACTGGTCAGTGAGATTTCTAGTATCTGTGCAGCATTGACTGCATCTTCATAAAATAACTCATAAAAATCACCCATACGAAAGAGCAAAAAAGCATCTGGATATTGTTTTTTGATATCCACATACTGTTGCATACCCGGTGATAATTTCTCAGTAGTCATTTACCTTCTCCTTGTAAAAACAGTCCTGAGAGAAACTCTCAAGACTTTATCTATCTTCCATTAACTCTAGTAAGCGTTCTTCCATCACTTTAGCAGCATGTTGATCTTTACAGATAAGTAACAAGGTATTAGCCCCTGCAACTGTCCCTAAGATCCATTCATCTTTATTTGAATCTACTACATTGGCTAAAACAGACGCCTCTCCAAGTTTCGTATGGAGCACCAAGGTGAATTCTGCTCTAGCAACACCCTCTAAGTGACGTGAAAGGAATTCGACCAAATCAATCTTTTCTGTCTCATTTGCTAGCACATAATAGACTACATCATTTTTCTTAACTTTCGTTAAACCAATTTCTCGTAAATCACGGGATAAAGTTGTTTGCGTCACGAAGATACCACAAGCTTCCAATCGATCCTGGATATCCTTTTGAGTGCCTAATTTTTCTTCAGTAATCATTCGCTTAATGAGTTGATGACGTTCTCTTTTTCTCATAAGATCCTCTCGAGTGCATATTTATAACATTTTACATTTTTTTAGTAAGAATATTATATCAAAAAAACTGGATATTTCAAAAAAAATCTCTTCTTTCAAAAAAAATGTAGTAAATTGTGTTAAAATAGTAGAAAAGCCCTAAAGGAGCCCTAAATGAATACAAAAGAATTGATTGCTAGCGAGTTGTCTAGCGTCATTGATAGCCTGGACCAAGAGGCTATTTTAAATTTACTGGAAACCCCTAAAAACTCAGAAATGGGAGACATCGCTTTCCCTGCTTTTTCTCTTGCAAAAGTCGAACGTAAAGCACCTCAAATGATTGCGGCTGAACTGGCTGAAAAAATTAACAGCCAAGCCTTTGAAAAGGTTGTCGCAACAGGACCTTACGTTAACTTTTTCCTTGATAAATCTGCTATTTCTGCTCAAATATTGCAAGCTGTTATCACTGAAAAAGAACACTATGCTGACCAAAACATTGGTAAACAAGAAAATGTTGTTATCGACATGTCTAGTCCCAATATCGCTAAACCATTCTCTATTGGTCATCTGCGCTCAACTGTTATCGGAGATAGCTTGTCACATATTTTCCAAAAAATCGGTTATCAAACGGTCAAGGTCAACCATTTGGGAGACTGGGGTAAACAGTTTGGGATGTTGATTGTTGCCTACAAAAAATGGGGGAACGAAGAAGCTGTAAAAGCTCATCCAATCGATGAACTTCTTAAACTCTATGTCCGCATCAACGCTGAAGCTGAAAATGACCCTAGCTTGGATGAAGAAGCACGCGAATGGTTCCGTAAACTTGAAAATGGAGACGAGGAAGCTCTCGCACTTTGGCAATGGTTCCGTGATGAAAGTTTGGTGGAATTTAACCGCCTTTACAATGAATTGCAAGTCGAATTTGACAGTTATAACGGAGAAGCCTTCTACAACGATAAGATGGATGCAGTTGTAGACATTCTTTCTGAAAAAGGCCTTCTTGTTGAATCAGAAGGTGCCCAAGTTGTGAATCTTGAGAAATATGGAATTGAACATCCAGCCCTTATCAAAAAATCTGATGGTGCAACTCTCTATATCACACGTGACTTGGCTGCAGCTCTTTACCGTAAAAACGAATACCAATTTGCTAAATCTATCTACGTCGTTGGCCAAGAACAATCTGCCCACTTTAAACAACTCAAAGCTGTCTTACAAGAGATGGGCTACGATTGGAGTGACGACATTACTCACGTTCCTTTTGGTTTGGTTACAAAAGAAGGGAAGAAACTCTCTACTCGTAAAGGGAATGTCATCTTGCTAGAGCCTACTATCGCAGAGGCTGTTAGTCGTGCCAAGGCCCAAATCGAAGCTAAAAATCCTGAACTTGAAAACAAAGACCAGGTAGCGCATGCTGTTGGAGTTGGAGCCATTAAATTCTATGACCTCAAGACCGACCGTACAAATGGATACGACTTCGACCTAGAGGCTATGGTATCCTTCGAGGGTGAAACTGGACCTTATGTTCAATACGCCTACGCTCGTATCCAATCTATCTTACGCAAAGCGGATTTCAAACCAGAAACAGCTGGCAACTATAGCTTGAATGATGCTGAAAGTTGGGAAATCATCAAACTCATCCAAGACTTCCCACGTATTATCAACCGTGCAGCGGATAACTTTGAACCTTCTATCATTGCTAAATTTGCAATTAGCCTGGCTCAAGCCTTTAACAAATACTATGCACATACACGTATCCTAGACGAAAATCCTGAGCGCGACAGCCGTCTAGCCCTCAGCTACGCAACTGCAGTTGTTCTCAAAGAAGCCCTTCGCTTGCTTGGAGTAGAAGCACCTGAGAAGATGTAAATCGCCAAAGTTACTTGATTGCAAAGCAATCTAAGTAACTAACGCCAAATCCTATCAGGTATTTGGCTAGGCGCTTCACTAGTAAAGAAACATAAATATTATCGATTTATGTTTCTTTACGTCGTAATCAGAGATGCTTGCCTAAACGCTTCACTAATTCACCAAACCAAATAATATCGATTTGGTTTGGTTCATGTCGTAATCTTCAAGTTACTTGATTAAAAAGCAGTCTAAGTAATTAAGACCAAATCTTGTCGGAGATTTGGCTAGGCGCTTCACTAATTCACCTAACCAAATAATATCGATTTGGTTTGGTTCATGTCGTAATCTTCAAGTTACTTGATTAAAAAGCAGTCTAAGTAATTAAGACCAAATCCTGTCGGAGATTTGGCTAGGCGCTTCACTAGTTTTAGGACATAAATATGATCGATTTATGTCCTA
>OGTC01000418.1_pt1 | contig 10341 bp, 7 predicted proteins | sample 1574531 | NCBI WGS metagenome assembly OGTC01 (sample SAMN03295859, study PRJEB24534) | human gut metagenome | isolation source: fecal sample 2 from infant 9 | host: Homo sapiens | place: USA: Pittsburgh, PA | collected 2014-07 | reverse complement strand
TGGTGATGTAGTAGGGTAGTCCCATGTTATCTTCTAGAAGAATTCTTGCACACACTACTAGACTATTGTATGAACGTCATATATAAATCAGTATCGTTGTAATATATCGTAAAATATTCTTTGAAATGTGGACATATACTACAATAAGGGTGCTACAATCCACTTGCATAGAACGTCCTACAAAAGTTACCGACACTGGACCCTTCGCAAATTACAAATTTTCACATTTTTCATTGTCACATTTTTCAAAAACCAAAATCTTTCGATAGTACCCCTTCACCACTTCACTATGTCAGCAAATAGTCAGAAAAAGCTAGCCGCCAGAAATAAATCTATATTGTACCAATTACGATACATTGCTGCAACCATTAATCTCATCGCCATCTTCGCAATCTTTTACTTTGGCCGTCCATCGAGTTCATTCACCTACATTTCGTTATCAATCCCTAGTTTCATTCTCCAATATGTATTAGAATCATCTGGATTGCCCAAAATTGGTCCCGAAGGAAAAGTGCTCGTATCTGGAGCTGATATCTTGCAAAAAGGTTCGTTATTTGAATACTGTTTTGATGTTATTTACTTGACGTGGATTTTAGATGTATTGATGATCGTTTTAGGAAGCAATAAAGTATGGTGGGGGTATGCCATGATACCTGGATATGCCGTCTATAAAATCAGTGGATTTGTGTTGCCATTCTTCCGGAAATCAGGTGGTAATGGCCAACAAGGTGGTGTTGACAACGATACTACAGGAGCGTCTACAAAGAAAGACAATTCTGGATTAAGTAAACGTCAACAGAAGATGAAAGCCAGACAAGAAAAGGGTCCCGCTGTTAGATATAGGTAGATAGTTGTGTAATCGACGTTAAAGAAGAGAATCATATTACATACTCTAGTTGTGTAAAGGTAAGTGGGAGAGGTAAAGCCAGACAAAAAATTTCCAGTGATGGGAAAATTTTCGACAAATCAATTGCAAAGGGAACTCTTTATCATCACGCACAACAACCTTTATACTACAATGCCTACAATCAAGAATCTAGATCAATTCTTTGAATTATCCACGAATTTGGTAGCCAACTTCCCATCGACCACACTTTCAATAACATATTCCAACACCGCCAAAAAATTATCTTCCAAAAAATCCAAACCATCTACAACAACCGCTGATGCATCGTCTAGCACTAAACACAAACCACCAACGCATACAATAAATATCAAACTATACGAACCTCATACCGGTAAATGCTTGAAATACAAAACCACAAAACAAAAGGAATTTAGTCGTATATTGAATGTGTTGGGTCCACAAGGTGTCAATAGTAATGGATTGGGTTTGGCCAGTTTGATGTCAAATACAAAATACGTACCTGAACCTGTAGTTGAGGAAAGCAAAAAGGATACTGGTGCCAATGATGCTGTTGTAACTAAGGAGAATACACCAGTTGTAGAAGAGAATATACCAGCTCCAAGTGGGTCCAAAAAGAAGAATAAGAAAAAGAAGAAGAACTAAGGGCAGTTGGTGTCCTAAAGATGGTGTGTGTGTGTGTGTGTGTGTGTGTGTGGGTGCGATACGAAAACGATGAACAAATACGATTGAATTGTGCTGATTGTGCCCGTCTGCAAACTGATGATGAATCAACAGGTTAAGAGTGGAGGATAACTACAATGTTTTCTTTAAATACAAGGACCCAAATAAAAAGCACAGCCAAATATAATTACAGCAAGTAGAAAGCACGTATTAAGTATGGGGCAAATATGCACCCCCAAAATATTTAGAATGTGATCATGCTTTGCCCTATAAATCTTCCTTACCTTACTTCTTTCTCCACGGCACTTACTTGAACAAGTTTTTGAATTTGGAGATCAAACCTTCGCGCTTGCTTCCACTTCCATGCCTTTCCACCGATGGCCTGGTGTCATACGATCCTGGAATTCTTGGTGTGTGTTTAGGCGAATCTTCGTGTTCATTTGGTGATGTGGTGGATGATGAACTGGAAGCAATAACGGGTGTTTGAGTACCAGACGAGGTAGGTGCTCTAAGTGTAGATTCCGAGGGGTGAGCTAATAATGTAGGCTTTTCCGGTTTCTCTTCCGGAACAGCATTTGCTTTGGAACTGACAGTTGATGCAACCGTGGGTAATTTTTGAGTTGAGTCAGCAGATTTTGAGCTCGTGTGATGTTCTCCATTTTTGTCTCCAACTTCATGTGGTGTCGACTCTTCCGGGGAAGGTGACGTCCCGATATGCTCAAAATCGGATGAAGTGGGGGGACTTGATACTGCAGCAAATGAAGATGATGACGAGGTGGGATCAATACCTGTATTGTTATTAGTCACAGTTGGCCCTTGCTTAAGCTTCTCTGGAACAGCGTATTCACTGATGTCTTCCTCTACTTGGAATGATTCAGCAGGAACTTGCTGAGATTGGGTAGGAATTTGTTCACTTTCGTTCCCTTGCTTGTCTCCTGCCTCGTTTGCATGAACATTCGTTTCTGTTTCATCACAATCAGTAACAGCTAAAGCTACCGGATTATCGATTTGAACAACCGCACTTCCCTCGTCATCAAGTTTGAAACTATCATCCCTTTCCGGTTCTTCTTCTTCCTCTTCTTCAACCAAAATCAAGTGCTCAGCATGGACGATATTGTTGGTATTTCCATTTTCATCCGCCACAACTGGATACGAATCAAGAGTAGTCCAGTTACCATCAATGATAAACTTGAAAATGATATCTTGTTTCTCAGGGAGTGTAATTGTTTGCTCAAATGGAGGTGATGTGATCTCCGGAAGACTTTTAGACCAATTATCAAACGTTCCGGTGATTTGCACCGATTTCACATCACTTGGTGCTTCAATAATGTATTGATACATTTATGTGATGGAGAAGAACAAAGTATGATTGTTGTTTTTGACTTATTCTTGATACTGTTGTTTAATCCTCCTCTTCTCCGTACTCTGTGCTCGTGTAAATAAGGTTCTGCTAGGTTCTGAGTCTGATATGCTGTCAGTTAAAGACTCTAATAGCAATATATTCCCTTTCAAGAAGCAAAGGAAAGATGTATATATATATTGGTTATTTTGTTGCTGAATTTGTTGAACAAAAATAATGATCTTTTCTGTGGCTTTTTTTACGAAGGGATGAAAAGAGAAGGAGAAAAAGATAACAAAATATTATAATACATGGTCAACCCATAAACTAAATATTACACTTTGTAATCACTCCATAAGCTTTTTTACAGTTACGGCATTATCCGAAGAACATCTCACTATTAAACATTGAAAGAAGTGACGACAGTCTTGTACATACGTGTAGAACCCAAGGCGAAGAACTGTCCTTCACCTTTCTTTGTGTAAATATCATTTTGGCTTTTGTAACTTTATCAATTACTCTATTGAAATGTTTCCTTGTGTCAGTGTTTTTGCACAAACATCATCTTAGTTCTTGATGTATGACACAACATTGAGACTTAATGATATGAGGAGAACAGTGGCTGACATTTCACCTACGCAATCTGCTTTTATGGCTTTGCAAATTACTAAACCTCGTGCTGATGGTTATCAACGATTGCACAAAACCAAACTCTCAACAAAATATTTTCTTCTTCTCCTTCTTTCTTCCTTCGGATTCCGGACTTCCAACACTTTAAAGTGTTCGTGAAGACATGGGACTACATTGGGTATTTGGCACTTGGCTGTGTTCAATTGCACAATTAGTGGACCATAGTGTACCCTAGAAATAACATCCATAGTTTAGATATTACGACAATGAGGTAAAAGATAGCTACTTCGGACTCTCACCTCCGAGCTTAGCTCCCCCTCTTTGTGTAATAATCGTACTTTCTCAACGAAACCGCCTTTTCCTTCTTTTTCTCCATCAGCTAATATGATAAAAGCTATACAATATCACAAACTGATTCTGGAAATTGCTTACAAAGAAGATATCTTACAATCTATGCAAAAAAACATCTATTAATATAATACAATATTTATATACATCCTTCATTCTTCAAAACCATTTGACTCTGACATAGATTGAGCAAATTGCAATCAATCTATAGGCAACAAAGCAAGCAAATATTCCTCCAAACATTGCCCCTATATTGGCCTCTAAATTGTAGTAATTTAACACATCATGACCTGTTCTCAAACTGCACTCACCAACTGAGCCACATGAAAAAGTTTGATTCTTGAACCCCAAATTAGCACATATGGAAACAGCATACTTCATTGGACTCAAATAATTCATTGCTTTGAAAAAATGAGGCATGTGTAATGACATTGTACCACCCATGAAAACAGCAATGATAATAAGATTGGATAACACATTTGTAGCCACTTCCATATGTTTGAATATACTATTGAACAATATACCAATCGACTCACCACAATTGATAGAGATAAATCCAGTGGCAAACATGGCAAAATACATGGCGGCATTACGTGGTAATCCACACACAAACACGATCAATGCTGAAAAGAAGAAACATGGGATGATTTCTGTTGGCAACTCATTTAACAAGTACGAAATTCCAAATTCTGTCACCCCGTAAATACCATCTCTGTATTCTTGGTAAAACAAATCTCTTTCAAACGGGTATAAACTAATGTTGTTGACGAATCCAACAAAGTACAAATTCAACACTTCTTGAATCAAACCTAATCTATTGTTGATACCATCTTGAGTGTTTTTCAATGGGGCAAAGAATAATGTATGAACAATAGTGAGGAAAACCGTTTGACCAATTCTGCTAATGATGCTATCCTTTGACCTGAATGATGTCAACAATTGTCTGTTGGTAACTGTGGAGAATGTATGAATGAATGGTAACCTTCTGAAATAAAACTGAGACAAGTCAATCACTTGACGTTGACCATTGGTGGCCGATTTTTCATCGTGATGGTTTACATTATACGCCCAATTATTAATCAACATTTCGATTCTATTGTCCACTGCTTGTGCATCTTCATCTTCAGAACCATGACTGATTAAATCCAATATGTAATCGGCAATGTTTAATTTACCATGGTTTGCAAAACCAAGATTCGCCAAGTATTGAATAATTCCATGAGCACTACCGTTGTAAATAACATTACCTCCTTTACCCAAAAACAACAAGCTGCCAAAACTTAAAAATATTTCTTCGCTTGGTTGATGAATGGTAAGAATCACCGTTGTTCCATTTTCTATTGCCAATTCCGACAACAAATTGAAAATAGCCTTTGCTGTAGATGAATCCAATCCTGAAGTTGGCTCATCCAAAAACAACACTTTCGGTTTCGAAAGGAGTTGAATCGAAATACTCAATCTTCTCTTTTCACCACCAGATAACCCTTTGGTATAATCATCACCAACTAAAGTATCGGCACAATCAACTAATCCAGTTTGTCTAATCAATTTATTAACAATCCTGGGGATGGCTGAGTGTTGATCCAAAGGTAAACGTAATTTGGCTTGATAGTACAATGTTTCACGCACGGTCAAGTTGGAAATCAATGAACTATCGTGTTGAGTAACATACGCAGAAATGCGACTCAATTCACTACGGGAAATATCCTGAATACCATTCACTTTGATTTCCCCTGATGAGATGAACGATGCCGATCTATCTAATCTGTTTGATAAATAGTTGAGACAGGTACTTTTACCACTACCTGAGGGTCCCATGATACAGTTGACCGAATTGGCCCTGAATAATGCATTTACATTGTTCAACAAGGTCTTGGTACCCACTTGTTTTCCCCAAAATTTCTTTTCCTTGATTGACAAATGCACATTGTGTAGCTCGATATTTATAGGGTATCTATCTTCAACAATCTCACTAGCAGTGGTTATTTGATTTGACTGAAACTCCTGCTCACTACCCAAAGTTTCATCGGTGATCTCTTCGCTCTGGTGGTTGCTATCATGGGATTCGTCCTCATCTCCAAGTTTATTCTTTTTGGTCTTAGCCATCCCAACATCGAGATTCTTAAATCTCATAGCCACTCCTGAAAGAACAATAAATCCAGTCACCCATACAATCAAGATACCTATTGGTTCAGCGATCCAATTTTGAGGGAAGCCCCAAGTGTGTAATTGTACGTTACCATCATACTCAGCACAACTGTTCTCATCTTCATAAGGGCAATCACCGACCCAATCAGTGAATTGGTTTGCTACTAAAGCACCAAACCCATACCAAAAATATGCCAAATACTTTACCCATCTAACGTAAACAGGCATTGTCTTGGCATTAACAAAATATCCAGATGCTGAATTTTGAATTTGATAAAGCAAGTTGACATACATTGTCGACATGGGCAAACTCGACGACACGGCATAAATCAACAATGTGCTACTCATACAAGCCAATTGTACAAGTAGAGTCACAGTAAAGTAGATTCCAAAATGAGAACCATTTCCAACCCTTAGACCCCACATAAAGAATGTGATAACTGACCAAATGATTGTCATGGGCAAATCTTCCAAGAAAAACTTGGCCAATCTTCTAGACAATATGAAAGCAGGAATGCTGGCAACATGTTCCTGATATTCACGGTAAAAGTATGCACCATCGGTATTCCACAATCTCTCCACCTCAATAAACATAGCGCAAAATCCCACCACTTCCAAAACTACGTATTGCACAGAAATTAACGATCTGATTCCAGCGAGATCATGTTTCGGACGGTAAAATATCCATCCAAGTGTGACAGCAAGGAACACAAATCCAAGATTCAAAACTAAAAGCGTCTGAATATCACGATAGGTCAATTTGAATGTACGTTTTGTCAACACCACAAGCTCCTGCATAAATGAGATTTGGTCTTGTTTGGGCGTGGCAAACAAATTTAAATTTTTCATAAATTGAGCTTGGTCTTGCTTGGGAGTGCTATTGTATTCATAATAGTGGTCCGTTTTCCATGTCTCAACCAAGTGGTGAATTCTTGCCGCCGATCTCAGCTCATTCTCCACCGTACTTGAATCCTTCACTGACAAGCTCATAACGTGATCACTGATGTGTTGATTCATTTCAGGAGCATAGCCCAATTTTGAAAAATAGTGATGAGCTTCCTCTTTGAGATTTCCATAATATACCAATCTACCACCTTTGGTCAATAAACACACTTTGTCAAACAAGTCACAAATTTCTGGTCTTGGTTGATGGATTGACAAAACGACAGTGATACCATATGTGTTCGAAGCAAGCTTATGTAGCAATTGCACTAACTTCAACGAGGACGAAGTATCCAATCCTGTGGTTGGTTCATCAAGAAACAATATTGATGGACGAGACAATAGTTGAATAGCCAAGCTTACTCTTCTTTGTTCACCTCCAGATAACGTTGTAGCATGCAGTGAAAATTGGCAAATCCTGGTATTTTTCAAATGACCCAACTCTAACACATTAATAATATAATCAATCAACTTCAGTTTCTCTTCTTGGTTTACATGAGGTGGTAATCTCAAGTCTGCTTGTGTTTGAAAAGTTTCCAATACAGTCAACCCAGGTAAAAAAAAATCAGTTTGAAGCAAATAGGCGTGCTTGATATGCTTTATAGATTCATTTGCTCTCGTGTACTCGATACTACCCGAGTACTCCAACTTCTTGTTCTTGACATTAGTCCGTTGTGATAGTGTATGTAATAAAGTTGTTTTTCCAGCACCTGATCCACCCATCAATGCAATCAACTCTCCACTATTGACATCAAATGAAATATCGTTGAGTATTCTAGACGATTTGGCATTAAAATTATCCTTTTCGTCTGCATGACGAAGGCTCTTCTTTTTAACTTTTGACTTTACAGCAACACTCAAATTGCGCACTTTTAAGCCAACCCTTTGATCCAAAGGGATTTCAAGCACATTTGATTCTTTCATTTGTTTTAGCCTGTGAAATTATGCTATATAACAGTATAGTTTGACATATGGTTACAATAGAAACGAGTGAAACGAGTAATGGTAACTTTTTGTAGGGATAAATGTAAGGTTTATATATTCGATTGAAAGCGCATTTAGTACAAATAGAAATTTTTTCCTCTTTTCTTGACCAAAACATCATTTTCCAACACTAGCAATTATTACTAATTCATTTTTTAGATATTGCGCATTGGGGACAAAATATTGCGCAATAAATGGAAGCCACGACAAAAACGAATGAAGTGCTCACACACGTTTATGATTATAAATAAAATATTACTTGCTAGAACTGAGCTGAATAATATCCACTAAACGGCACTCGTTTTTCTAGCTTGTTGTGATTGTTTTGATTCGACGTAGCAGAGGTTAATGTTCCATGGGAAAAAGCTACATCCTCGGCTGAGCAAGTGCAAAAGAAAAAATTTCTCTTCTCTTTTCTAAAGCGCAACCGATTCGCTTTCGCCTTTGGTGAATTGCGCCTTTTTTACCTTATTGGGTTATTCCTTGTTCCAATTCGCACACACATACGATCACACGACTCACGAGCGCAAAATCTTTTCAGTTCAATCCGAATCCATTCGCTGTGGTCATTCTTTCAAATACAATGTGACGTGGTTGCGCTGTGGTCTAAAAACTCACCGTAGAGAGAAATCGACGTTTGAAAAGTGCCCATTTATCTGCTCATTGAGACTCGTGATGATAAGCGCAGTGATTTGATTATTCGGGAACCAAGCATCTCATCATTTTTGAATACGTTGCGTCTCTAGAATTAGAGGTTGCGGCCAATGTATTTCTCGTAGCGAGCCCGAGGAATCCATACAAGTGCATAAACGTGGCAACATGTGCTTCGAAAAGCGCAATCCTTTCATCTTTGTATACGGATGGCAATGATGACATTCTTTTCAAATCGAGTTACTCTATAAATAAATAATCGTGACTAATAACATGCAAGGATATGCGCTATGAACCTCCTTTTGCCTTGAAAAATTCTCTAACCTAAAATGCGCTTTCAAAGGATGAATCTCGACCAAATCATACAAATCTTGACATAGCGCACTCCCTGAGAGTTCTAAAAAACCGGAATGCGCATAGCGCTTTTGAGACCACACTTCAGCAACATCAGGCAAACCTCTGTTCACGTAAAGGGCATCCACGCCTTTTTTTTCATCACTTAATTCTTCTTTAACGATATTCTCGCTAATTTCAATACTCCCTCTTCAGTACTTGCACCTCCAATAAATCCAGCTGCATGGATAAAGATACAACCTTCCACACCTGCTTTTTCACTCAATTCTTCATCCCTTAATCCCCGCAACGGTTCAGGTAAACCCAATCTGAACTCAAATGAGCTTGAAGTCACACTTACTGTTGAGACTCTCCATTTACCACTGGAGTCCTTGAACAAAACAAACTTGATGGCACCTTCAGCATTGTTTTCCTTTTCAATAGCATACAAATGTTCTTTCCAGGGGCAAAACTGTGACAACACTAATATTTCACCACTAGGGTCAACCTCAAATCTTTTGTTGAATGCGTCTTCTACAATTGTTTTAGCTGGAAGCCAACCCTTGCCATATCCTTCTAACAAATTGACAAAGACTTTACCCATAAGTTCGCTGGAAACATTGAATTGACGATCATAATCTGCATCAGTACAGCTCTCGTTCCATCTAGGGTTTAATTTTGAAACTATAGAGGGTAATGTGATATTTCTATCATTGAACTTTGGTTCTGCATCCTTGGGATAATTGTTAATTCCATTATCGTTGGCATCTAAACTTTCAATAAACTCTTTGTACACCTTATCATACAACAATTCTACGTTCTTGTCATCTGATGACAACCCCAAGACTTCTTTGATGATATCTTTACCGAAATGTTTGTAAACTAATCCAGCTGATGATAACTTTGTTTGGTACTTTTCGTTAAACGTGGTATTAAATTCACGTTGATGATGATCAAAAAACTTCTTTTCGTCGTATATGCCTCCCACATCAACAACAATATCACTAGCTTCCCAATCTTCTGGGTTTCTTGATCTCACAAGTTCTGCATTTTGAAATTGAGGTAAAAGCTTGAGCATATACACTGCCAAAGATTCATCGGCATGAAATGATCCTGAATGAGTACAGATTTTAGCCATCTTGTCTAATTTAAGCTTCTTGGACATGTATGTAGTGGTGATGGTGAGTGAAACGAGATGAGATTTATTTTCATTTTTTTTTTCACGAATACTTATAATGTAGAACACTATTCATAAGAAGGCATCGAGTTTCCACTTTGTCGTGCAAAGAATGCTTAAAAGATTACATAAAGAATGAGTTTTACATATCCTATGACAGACATCCGAATTAAAGACGAATATTTCAACTATATCATATACAGGTAATTTACACCATAATAGTCTTCTAATCAAACATCCCTCCCGTATTCGTATTCTTCT
>OGTC01000411.1_pt1 | contig 10518 bp, 3 predicted proteins | sample 1574531 | NCBI WGS metagenome assembly OGTC01 (sample SAMN03295859, study PRJEB24534) | human gut metagenome | isolation source: fecal sample 2 from infant 9 | host: Homo sapiens | place: USA: Pittsburgh, PA | collected 2014-07 | reverse complement strand
AGCCATCAAGAGTTGATTTGGATATTTTTCTTTGATTTGGCGGATAAATTCTTGGATCTCTAAACCATCATGACGTTCACGTTTGGTACAGTCAAGAGCAATGACTTCGATGTCAAGAGCTGCTAGTTCATCTACCTCTCTCATAGTCGCTGTGATGAATGGTTCCTGTGGTGGATAATCACGTTTAATAATTCCGATAATCGGAAGTTTAGTGACCTCTTTAATCTCCTTAATATCTCGAACACTGTTTGCTCGGATACCGACTGCACCACCTTGTTCAGCTGCTTTCACCAACAAGGGGATAACTCCTCCCGCTTCTGTGTAGAGCGGTTCATGAGGAAGTGCCTGACAAGAAACGATGATTCCATCTTTGATTTGTTCAATCAAGGCTTCTTTACTAATTTGTGGCATCTACTTTCCTCCTTTTCTTTTCCTTTGTGTTTATGTGACTATTATAGCTTATTATTAAAGCGCTTTCAATAACTTGTGCTAGAATAGATTGAAGTTTCAAAACAATTTTATGCAACAGTTTCTTCTGAAAGTAGTTTCAGGCACATAAAATCTATCCCAACACCTCTTAAATCTTGAAAACAGCCCTTTTTTCTCGCAAACATGAAAGAAAAAGGCCGTAACAAATTTTCGTTACGACCCTTTCTAACTAAGATTTAGTTTCACTAAGGAAACCTTCAATTTCAACTATTTGACTAATCTTCTTTTCTCTTCCCCAAAGCAAACATACCAAGGAGCATCCCCACAAGCCCTACTGATGCAAGGGCAGTGGCATCTTTACTTCCTGTCTTAGGAAGAACATCTTGATGAACTGCAGGTGCTTGATAGGTCTTATCTTGTGCCATAGCCTGAGATACAATAGACTGCTGACCTTTGTGATCTGGATTTTTAGGGCTCGCTACTTCTGAATCCTTGACATCGCCTACAAATCCTGGTTTTTCTGTTGACGCGACGTCATTCTTCACACTGCCCGTGAATGCTGGGACTTCATGTACAGCTGCTTCGCTGCCATTGACACTACCTGCAAATTCTGGAGATTCTGCTTTTGCTGCTTCTACACCATTGACACCACCTGCAAATTCTGGAAGTTCTACTATCGGTGCTGCTTCTTCACCTACTGTACCAATAGGTTCAGTATACTCTGGGAGCTCCGTTACAGCTGCTTCACTACCATTGACTCCACCAGTAAATTCTGGAAGTTCAGCAGTCGCAGCTTCTACACCATTAACACTACCTGTGAATTCTGGTACTTCGTTAACAGCAGCTTCACTACCGTTGGCAGCTCCAGGAATACCTGCTCCTTCAAGACTCACTGGAAGGTTGTGCATACTCTCGATAGCTCCAGAAGCAAGTCCAGTTATCTCCTGACCAAGATCTGACTTGTCTATTGTAAATAGCAAAGTCTTCGTATCGTACTGGGTCATGAAGTTTACTTTTTTACCATTTGCCAACTGAAGTGTTGGGATTTTGTTAACCAAAACTTCTGAATCAAATTCTACTGCAAGAATTCCTGGCCATTTTTCAATAACATTTTTAACTTTGGCTTCTTTAGGAGAAGTTCTTTCCTTCGTTAAGAAATCCCAGTTGAATTTCTTGAAGGATAGAGTATAAGGATTGCCTCCAGCTTCATGATGTTCGTACAAGAGACCAAATTCTTTTGGTCCGATCTGTTGAAGTGAGTTATAGGCATACTCCCCTTCTTGAATCAAATGATGATGCAACCAAGTCAACTCGCCATCTTCTTCTACACGAGCCACTCGAATGTAACCATTCTTACGACCTGGGCCATTGGCATTTGCTAGAAGGATATACTCCTTACCATCTTGAACCGTATGAGTCGCTGCCATTTGAACATAGACATCTGGTACATCATAGCGCGCTACATGGTTATCCCATGTAATACCACCATCATTACTTGTAGCAACCTGCAAATCACCAGTCAAACCACGCATAAAGAGTTTCAACTGACCATTGTTCAGCTGAACAACTGAAGCCTCCGTGTTTTGAGCATAGTAATTGTTCATGTTACTTGAATCAACTACTGTACCATCATAAAGTGTACGGTTATCATTGACACCGCCACCCATATGCCAAGTCTTACCATGGTCATCTGAGTAGATGATACGAGATGATTGAGAACCATTGAGGTGGTTTGTTCTATTCGTCGTATAGACAGGAACGACGATCCGACCTTTATGAGGTCCATTCTGGAGGGTAATGCCCACTCCAGGTCCCACACCTAAGAATTTCATCCAATCAGCTTTGACCATTGGAGTAATATCTTGTGGTGCAGACCAAGTTTTACCATCATCATCACTGTAAGACATCCATAGGTAGCTGTCTTTAGCAATTCTAAATGGAGAAGTTTTATTACTTGTAAAATAGATATTTCCTAGTAACTGCTCACCCTGATAAAGATCACCTTTATCGCTATAAGCCGGCTTGACAGGATTTACAACAACACGGTAATCCGTTGCCTGACCATCTGGTGTGTAGACTACACCATTTTCACGAATAGTATAGGCCCCATTTTCTCCTTCACGATAGAGAATTTGGTAGGTTTTCCCATCAATTTCTTTATAAGCTTCCTCTTTTTCAGCTGACATCCCAAAGATACCTTTTCCTTCTGGGAACATATCATAGACTGAAAAGATGCGTTTGGTTTCAGTATCTTGGGCTAAAACCATATCGATATTTACTGGTGAACCAACAGATGGATCAGTAGCTTTTGGATTGTCTCGTAGATTGGTAAGAGTGATGCGATCGCCCCATGTTTGGCCCTTGTCTTCACTTCGTTTAACGACCATACCGATATCACCCCAATCATAGTGGTGTAAGCGACGTTCGTCAGCACCAGCAATCAGAGTTCCCTTGTCAGTCTTAAGGAGGGCTGGAATACGATAGCTATTAATACCATCTGGATTTGATTGCCCATTTTTACCAGCTTCAAAAACATCCTTTTTATCTGTTATCTCAGCTCCTTCTGGAAGCTTTTTCTCTAATTCGGATCTTTCAAAGAGGTAGCTACGATTTTGAACCTCTTCTGGACTCAAGGCACGATCGTAAACAGTTAGATTACGAACTTGTAAGCCTGCCCCCCAAACCATACTTCCTGCACGATTTGTGGTACCAATTTGCATATGATTTACATCAGGCATATCTTTGATAAAGCGTCCTGATTTCTTACTTGTTCGTGACAAAACTCCGTTTACATAGAGACGAACTTGCCCATCTGGAGAATCTGCACTTGGTCTTTCAACTGTAAAGGTTACTGAGTTCCACTGACCTGGTTTGACAGTTAATGGTGCGTCTGTGTATCTATCATAAAATTGGTCGCCGTTTTGATCGCGGCCCTCAATCAAGGCAACGTTGTTGTAAACAGCCATGGTGAAATATTCATTTCGAACCGTATCACTTGAGGCTGAGAAAAGGTTGTAAAATGCTGGTGCAGAAGCATCTGGTTTGAACTCCATATGAATGGTCGCATTTTGAAGCTGTTTCAGTTTGTCCAATTGCTCTGTCAGATCAATTCTATTGCTATTGGCAGCATTAGTCTCTACATCTTCCTTTTCAAGAACAGTATTGACATTTTCCAACTCTCTAGCATAGTAATCACGTGGAAGTGAAGCTGGATCTTTTTCGGTTTCTCTAGTTGCTTCTGCCGTTTCTGCTGTTGCAGTTGTCTCTGTTCCAGTATGTGCTTCTGTAGATGTATGTGTGACTGTATCTACCCCATTAGACTCTGTCGCACTCTTTTCAGTATCTACTGCTTTTTCTGCCTGATCCTTCTCTACTCCTAGTTCTGTCGTTTCCTTATTGGTAGCTGTTGCTTCTTGTGCCAATACTGGCGATGCACCAAAAACAACTGCTCCAATAACGACTGAAGCGGCTCCTACTGTAAATTTGCGAATTCCGTATCGTTGTTTTCTATCCAACTGATTATGCTTCATCTTTCTTCCTTTCATTTTCAAAAATAAAGCGCTTTCTTTTTTGATTAAAATTTTTAGTCATCTGACTAAATGACAAAAATTACTTTTTCACGAATGGTTACACTCGCTCTTTCAAATTTTCTCTCACTTAACGATCAACAATCTATCATCATGCCATCGTTAACTAGAGTCTCCTACTCCTTTCAAATTTTATCTTATTCTCATTATATAATAAATTTCTCTATTTTAAGATAGATGAATATAGAACAGATTTTACTTTCAGTTTTAGAAATATAAAATTGGACATTTGAAACTACTTTCGGACGCTTTGGATTTTTCTAACATAAAATTGCTTCATCCAGTTGAATCGTTTTTTAATGAACTTTATCTCAAACTTATACTCAATGAAAATCAAAGAGCAAACTATGAAGATAGCCGCAGGTTGCTCAAAACACCGTTTTGAGGTTGTGGATAGAACTGACGAAGTCAGTAACACATATACGGTAAGGCGAAGCTGACGTGGTTTGAAGAGATTTTCGAAGAGTATTAACTATTTGACTCCTGATTTATCTAGATCAAAAAGGCCGTAACTAGTTCTAGTCACGACCCTTTCTAATATAAGATCAAATTTCTCTATGAATTTCGTTAGTTTTAACTATTTCATTGATCTTCTTTTTTCTTACCCATGGCAAACATACCTAGGAGCATGCCTACAAGTCCGAGCGAAGCGAGAGGAGCAACATTTTCACTTCCTGTTTCAGGGAGGAGATGCTGATGAGCAGCAGGGGCTTGATAAGTTTTATCCTCTGCCATGGCCTGAACCACAATAGATTGTTCTCCCTTATACTCTGAAATCTCATGGACAGCAGCTTCAGCACTGTTTACACCACCTACATATGCTGGAATATCTGTGCTTGCAGCCTCTACCGCATTAGTGCCACCTTCATAGGCTGGAAGTTCTGAACTTGCTGCTTCTACTCCATTCACGCCACCTGTGTACTCTGGAACTTCTAACTGAGCGGCCTCTACTCCATTCACACCACCTGTGTATTCTGGAACTTCTAACTGAGCGGCCTCTACTCCATTCACGCCACCTGTGTACTCTGGAACTTCTAACTGAGCGGCCTCTACTCCATTTACGCCACCTTCATACTCTGGAACTTCTAACTTAGCAGACTCTACTCCATTGACACCGCCTGTGTATTCTGGAACTTCTAACTTAGTGGATTCTACTGCATTGACGCCACCTGTGTATTCTGGAACTTCTAACTTAGCGGCCTCCACTCCATTGACGCTACCTGCATACTCTGGAACTTCTGACTTAGCAGACTCTACTCCATTGACGCCACCCTCAAATTCTGGGCTTTCTGATGTAGTTCCTTCCTCGCCATTGACACCACCTTCAAAGTCTGATGTGTCTGACTTAGCTGATTCTGCTGCATTCACACCGCCTTCGAACTCTGGACTTTCTGACTTAGCTCCTTCCTCACCATTGACACCACCTTCGAAGGCTGAAGTGTCTGACTTAGCTGATTCTACTGCATTGACGCCACCCTCAAATTCTGGGCTTTCTGATGTAGTTGCTTCCTCACCATTGACACCACCTTCAAAGGCTGAAGTGTCCGACTTAGCTGATTCTACTGCATTCACACCGCCTTCGAACTCTGGACTTTCTGCCTTAGCTCCTTCCTCACCATTGACACCACCTTCGAAGGCTGAAGTGTCTGACTTAGCTGATTCTACTGCATTCACACCACCTTCAAAGGCTGGGCTTTCTGATATAGTTGCTTCCTCACCATTGACGCCACCTTCAAAAGCTGGAACGTCATGAATGACAGACTCCCCTTTTGAGCTTTCTACTAGACTACCTTCTGGAACTTCATGGATCGCTGCTTCCTCGCCGTTCACACCACCTTCGAAGTCCAGAATCTCATGAATGGCTGCTTCAGCACCATTGACACCGCCTTCAAATTCTGGGACTTCATGAATAGTTCCCGGTGGATTTTCTTCGACCTCTATTTCTGGAACTTCATGAATAGCGGCTACTTCGCCGTTCACACCACCTGAGAAGTCTGGCACATCATGAACGGCTGCTTCCTCACCGTTGATGCCACCTTCAAAGGCTGGATCCTCGTGAACTGTACCTTCACCATTGACTGCACCTGTAAATTCTGGAACTTCATGGATTTCTGCTTTTGCTCCATTTTTACCACCAGGAACTCCTGCACCTTCAAGACTTACAGGTAAATTATGCATGCTCTCAATTGCACCATCAATGATTTCTGTAATTTCTTGACCAATATCTTCCTTGTTAACTGCGAAAAGCAATGTTTTTGTATCGTATTGCGTCAAGAATGTTGCAAAATTACCATTTGCCAGTTTAAGAACTGGTGGCCGATTCACCAATACTTCAGAATCAAATTCTAAAGCAATGACATTTTTGCTCATCTCCACAGCATTTTTCACAGTTGCTTTTGTTGGAGAAATTCTATCCTTGCTCAAGAAATCCCAGTTGAATTTCTTATAAGACAAGGTATACTCATTTTGTTTACTATCTGCATGCTCATAAAGTAAACCAAATTCACCATTTCCAAGATCTTGCAAGGAGTTATAGGCAAATTTACCGCTTTGAATAGGATTGTGCTTGAGCCAAGTCAAATCTCCGTTAGCTTCCACACGTGCTACGTGTACCAAACCATTGTAACGTCCTGGTCCACCTGCGTTGCTAAGGACGATATATTCCTTGCCATCTTGTACCGTATGAATAGCTGACATTTGAACATAGACATCTTTGATATCTGAATAGCGTTTTACATCTTTTTCCCAAGTTGCTCCGCCATCCTTACTTGTTGCAACCTGCAAATCTCCTGTCAATCCACGCATGAAGAGTTTGAGGTCTCCGTTGTTCAACTGAACAACAGTTGACTCAGTATTTTGAGCACCTGGATTATTCATGGTTGAAGAGTGAATTGTTTGGTTGCCTACTGGACGGTTATCATTGACCGCTTCTCCTGCTTGCCATGTTTCACCATGGTCATCTGAGTAAATGACGCGTGAAGACTGAGAACCACTTAAGTAAGATACGTTATTTGTCGTATAGACTGGGATAACCAGACGTCCTTTATGAGGTCCTGAATGCAAGGCAATTCCCGTACCAGGTCCTGTTCCTAAGAAGTGCATCCAATCCTTACGAATACCGTATGTAATATCTTTAGGTGCAGACCATGTTTTCCCATCGTCATCACTGTAAGACATCCAGAGATAGTTGGTGTTTGAAACTCTAAAGATATTCTTGTCGCTATAATCAAAGTAGACATTACCAATCAGTTCTTCACCTTTATACAAATCCCCCTTATCACTATAGGCTGGCTTCTTAGGATCAACTACAACACGGTATTCTGTCTTTCTATTTTCAGGGTCAAAGACTTCACCATTTTCACGGATTGTATAACGTCCTGCTTCACCTTGTTTGTACAAGACTTGGTATACCTTGTCCCCAATTTGTTCATAGGCTTGTGGTGCTTTTCCTGGAAGAGAAAATACAGCCTTACCTTCAAGGAACATATCATAAATTGAAAAGATTCTCTTAGTTTTCGGATCTTGGACTAGGGCCATGTCAATGTTGACTGGTGATGGCCATTCTGGATTCTTAGCATTCTCATTATCACGAGGATTTGAGATGACAATTCTATCTCCCCATGTTTTGCCCTTATCATCACTACGACGAACAACCATACCGATATCACCCCAGTCAGAGTGATGCAAGCGTCTCTCATCTGCACCAGCAATCAAGGTTCCTTTATCAGTTTTCAGCAGGGCTGGAATACGGTAGCTTGCAATACCATCTTTATTTGGCTTGCGGTTCTCACCACCTTCAAAAACGTCCAGTTTATCAGTAACTTCTGCTCCTTCAGGAAGTTTCTTCTCCAACTCTCCTCTTTCAAAAAGTTGGCTACGTTTTTTAACTTCTTCTGGAGTAAGAGTACGATCATAAACAGTTAGATTACGGACTTTAAGATTAGAACCCCAGAAGTTTTTGCCTGTTCGTTTCGTTGTACCGATTTGCACATGGTTGACATCTGGCATGTCTTGGATGAAACGACCAGACTGAGGACTTGTGCGCGACAAGACACCATTTACATAGACACGAACTTGACCTTTTGGTTGGTCTGCATTTGGTCTTTCAACTGTGAAGGTTACAGAGTTCCACTCACCTGGCTTAATCTTCAAAGGAGCAGTTTTATAATCACCATAGAATTGGTTTCCATTTGCATCACGACCTTCAACGATAGCTGTATTATCAAGGATGGCCATAGTGAAATACTCATTTACTTTGGTATCACTAGAAACTGAGAAGAGGTTGTAAAAACGTGGAGCAGATGCATCTGGCTTAAACTCCATATGAATGGTCGCATTTTGAAGTTTTTTAAGCTTGTCTAGCTCCTCCTTCATGTCAACTCTTTGACCGTTTGAAGGATTGGTTTCAACATCTTCCTTCTCTATAACAGTATTGGCATTTTCCAACTCTCTTGCATAAAAGTCACGGGGAATGTTTCCAACTTCCTCGTCTTCACTCTCTGTAGCTGGATTTCCGTTTGATGCTTCTGTTTCTGTTGGTTTTTCAGACCCTGGGTTTGCTTGCAACTCTTCACGGCTCACTTCTGTTCCACTATTATTTACTGTGGTTACTTGGCCTGCAGGCTCCTTATCTAAATTAGCTAGACTTCCTGTCTCTACTTCCTTAGGCAATTCTGACAAAGATTGCCCCGCTGTTTCACCATTCGTTGATGGCGCCTCTTGAGCCAAAGCCGGTGCAGCACCAAAAACAACCGCTCCAATCACTACTGAAGCTGCTCCAACTGCAAATTTCCGAATTCCATATCTCTGTTTTCTATTAAAATCTCTCTGATTCATGTGTTCCCTTCCGTTATTTTTTAAAAAATAAAGCGCTTTCTTTTTTGCTTAAAATTTTTAGCCTTTCAGACTAGCTGCAAATAAGAAACTGTATTATTGAATGGAATTGCCATTCTTTGTAGATGAAATGCTGTTGCTCTTTTATAAATTCCAAGTTAAAAGATTCGCAACTAGCTATACTCCTTTCACTTTTTATCTTAATCATATTATATAATAAATATTCTAAATTTTAGACTTTATAATCTATAATAGATTCTACTTTCAAAGATATTTAGAAGTTTCAAACTACCTGAAACTACTTTCTCATTATCTGGGTCACATAAAGAAAAACCTGTAGTTTATTCGAAACTACAGAGCTTTTTTTCAATTTTTAGTGACCAAGATAGGTAAAGGGGATCTCACTACCACACAACCAATTGTAAACTTGATCATTGACATGAACATTCATGGCCTCATGAGCGTATTCAGGCATGATACGATAACTCTTTTCACAAGTCAAACGGTTGTAAATAGCAAACTGAGTGATTGGATAGCAAACATCATCATCAAGCCCAGTAATCATTCGAACTTCCCCCTTAATGCGATGGGCAAGATTTTTTACATCGATATAGGCGAGCGTCTCCATAATCTGCTCTTCTGTCTCATGGAATGGATCATGGAACTTAAAATAACGAAAGAGTTCATCATAGGCTTCGCTGGTATTTCCAATCTCGAGTACCCGTCTAAAGTCTGATAAGAATGGATAAATAGCAACTGTACGCTTGATACGTAGATTTAGCCCCGCAGCCACTAGAGCTAGTGCCCCTCCTTGAGAAGCTCCATAGCTTGCTAATTGCCCCTCATCCACTTGTGGGAAACTAGCGACAATTTCAATCAACTGATAGATATCTAGATAGACATCTTTATAGAAGAGTTGCTCTTTTCCTTCTACTGCACCACGAATGATTTGGCCCTTAACTGTATTTCCGAGTGGTGAGCGTAAGCCATCTTGTGAGTATCCAGATTGTCCACGAACATCCATCGATACGACACCATAACCAGCTACTGTAAAGGCTAGCATATCTGTCCAATCCCAGCAACGTCCCATATAACCATGGAAGTGGAAAATGACCGGTACTTTCTTTTCTGATTTTGGTAAGACTATACGCGCATAAACAAGACCATCACGGGTACCTTTAAAGGTTAACTCATAACACTTCACATTTGGAATATGAAAGTTTCGTTCTTCTAGTTGGTAATCTGGCAGGACCGAAACCTTATCAATCTCCCCATCCCAAAAATCATCAAAATCATGAGGAACTTCATCCCTTCCTTTGTATGTTTTCATTTCTTCTATTAGTGCTGGATTTCTCATAAAACCCTCCTTAATTTTGTAACCGTTACCATAACTCTAGCACATATAGGTATGCTTTGCAAGATGGATTTTTAAATAGAAAGTGATTTTAATTTTGAAGATTCATAAAAGCTTATCTGAAAGTAGTTTTATCTATTCCATTCTGTCTAGATTCAATACACTTTCAAGGAAAACAGCTTCTTTGATCTCTCATCCAATTGTCATTGAAGACTAATCTTATACTCTTCAAAAATCAAATTCAAACTACGTCAGCTTTATCTGCAACCTCAAAGCCGTGCTTTGAGCAACCTGCGGCTAGCTTCCTAGTTTGCT
>OGTC01000406.1_pt1 | contig 10644 bp, 5 predicted proteins | sample 1574531 | NCBI WGS metagenome assembly OGTC01 (sample SAMN03295859, study PRJEB24534) | human gut metagenome | isolation source: fecal sample 2 from infant 9 | host: Homo sapiens | place: USA: Pittsburgh, PA | collected 2014-07 | reverse complement strand
CGTCATATCAAATAACTTTCGGCGCCCCCTGCCTTGCCATGCTTCTTGAATGCACCCGAATTAAGGTCGACCTCCTCTAAATGAACTTTTTTTGTAGACCCTTATATCCTCTATACTCTTCCGTGATTCAGGGGTAAACACCAAAATGATTTTTAATCAGATTAAGTTATCCGTATCTTCTGCTGTGCTGGCAAGAACCTCCAAATGTGGATACTGTGTAGTTGTAATTCAGAGTTTGTGAGTGTCGCCAACGCACACGATTTGGACTATGTAATATTCTTGCAACGTCAACAGTGCCAAATGACACTCCATGGGTAATAAACCCAGATGTCTATTTCGTGGAAGCTCTAGCCTGTGGTATCTAGTCGCATGATACCCGATTAGGACATCTTATAACCCAATCGGTGTTAATTACTTCCCTTTCGGGAATCCCAATTTACACAAAGTGTAGATAGAGCCAGCAGTAAAACGGCACCAAAACAATGTCGTCGTACTTATTGCTAAATATGTCTCCTCACGCGCGAAAAATATGTCGTAGAAATCAGTGTAACCCCCAAATACGCATACAAAATGTCGTCCGCTCTTTGTCTTATCATTGCCACCGACTTTTGCATACAAAAAAGGGGAAGTTCTCTACATTGCTTTATTCTTCTTCTTCCTCCTCCACAGGACAACTTTTTGCCATGAAGTTTTCAACCACTACAGCTGTTTCTACTTTGGCATTGCTTTCAGCTACTGCTGTCGACGCTTTAACGATTCAAAACCCATTCAATGGTCAACAACCTTTGAATTTGGATTTCAATTACGAAAAGTATGCCTCGCAATTGTCCCACTTGTTGTTTGATGAACAAAAGCAAAATGAGTTCTTTACCAAGGTGTCTACTCTTTTTAATGAGCCTTTAGAATCATTGACTCATGAGACAAAAAAATTATGGTCAGATATGATTTTGAACTCGAAGCAATTTGGTGACTTGAGATTTACTATCCCCGGAAAAGCTGGTAAAATTGTTAAGCAACAATTTGATTTCCACGTTAAGGATCAAACTTTGCCAAACCACCAGTTGCGGGTCAAGTCTACACCAGAAGATTTGGGTGTTGACACTGTTAAACAATACTCCGGATATTTAGATGTTGAAGATGAAGATAAACATTTCTTCTTTTGGGCATTTGAAAGTCGTAATGACCCAAAGAATGACCCAGTTATTTTGTGGTTGAATGGAGGTCCAGGATGCTCATCCACCACTGGATTATTTTTTGAATTGGGCCCTTCATCAATCAACAAGGATATACAACCAGTCCATAATCCATATGCTTGGAACAACAACGCTACTGTTATATTTTTGGACCAGCCAGTCAACGTCGGTTATTCGTACTCATCATCATCGGTTTCAAACACGGTTGCCGCTGGTAAGGATGTGTATGCCTTTTTGGAATTGTTTTTCAAGCAATTCCCTCAATATGCCAAGTTGGATTTCCACATTGCTGGTGAGTCATATGCTGGCCATTACATTCCTGTGTTTGCCAGTGAGATTTTGAGTCACCCTAAACGTTCTTTCAATTTGACTTCTGTTTTGATTGGTAATGGATTAACTGATCCATTGACTCAATACGAGTACTATGAACCAATGGCCTGTGGCGAAGGTGGTGAGCCAAGTGTTTTGGAACCGGAAGAGTGTCAATCAATGACTGATGCTATCCCCAGGTGTCAATCCTTGATTCAACAATGTTATGAGTCAGAGTCAGTCTGGAGCTGTGTTCCTGCAACTGTTTACTGTAACAATGCTCAATTGGGACCATATCAAAAGACAGGTAGAAATGTTTACGATATCAGAACAATGTGTGAAGGTTCAAACTTGTGCTACGAAGGTTTGGAGTATATCGACACATATATGAACAAACCAGAAGTTATGAAGGCTTTGGGTGCCGAAGTTTCCAGCTATGAGTCATGCAACTTTGATGTCAATAGAAACTTTGTTTTTGCCGGTGACTGGATGAAACCTTACTTTAAAAATGTGATTGACATTTTACAACAAAACTTGCCAGTCTTGATTTACGCTGGTGATAAAGATTTCATTTGTAACTGGTTGGGTAACCAAGCTTGGGCTGATAAATTGGAATGGAGTGGCTCCAAGGAATTCTCCAAAGCTCCTGTTAGAAAATGGAAGGTTGATGGTAAACATGCTGGTGATGTTAAAAACTATGAACATTTCACTTTCTTGAGAGTCTTTGGTGGTGGTCATATGGTTCCATACGACCAACCAGAAAATGCCCTTGATATGGTTAACAGATGGGTTTCTGGAGATTATAAATTTTAGGTAACTAGAGATAATAAAAAAAGGACTAGTTTAGTGGCGCTATATAGAGAGAGGTGTGCATCTTGTGAGACCTAGATGGCAGCGATAATTCCCAACACCGACTTGGTTTGGAACCTGTGCTGATCCTGGCTTCCTCAGTAGAGTAGGTATAAGCAAAGGCTTATTGTGATACGGTGATGCTCTTGAAAACGTCAGCTGAGACTATTTATGCGTAGTTTTTGAACCTTGATATTTTACTTTCTCTAAAATTGGTGCCAAATTTTATGTAAAAATATTTCATTGAGTACATTTTCAACGATTGAAATAACTACGATGACGACCCGAGGGATTTAACAGAATACAACCTTTTGCCTTTGTCGAACTGTTATTCCCCTTGGGTTAAATTGATAAGAAAAAAGAAAACTGTATCCAAGTCGAACTCGTTATTCTTGAAAGCATCACTTCCCCCTCCGCATCTACCCCCCCACTCGACCAAAGCGTATTTCAATAACCGGTACTCCAGGGCCGTCATATACACCGCCATTGTGTCAAGAGAAAGTATATAGCGTCTGAATAGGATAGTTATACTTTTTTTTGTGTTGTGTAATTACGTTTTGCGCGTAAAGCATTATTATTGTTTACAAAAATGTCATCGACATAAAACTACCCGATTTGGAACTAATGTAAACACACAAACAGAAGCAATGGCGTAGCATCAAAAGTATTGACGTTGACAAGGCAATTTAAAATTTAAAAGCATAAGGTGAGATGAGTGACAAAAAAGAGAGAGAGGGAAAAGTGAGTAGTTCTTATAGATTGTTTGTGTTTTGTTCCAGACTATCGCATTTAAGAGAAGCAGTCAGCACACAACGTCACTACTGCAAACCATAGCTGCCATACTCCCCAGTGCCTGAATCTTTCACACCATATGCATAGGTTTGCTGCCACAATACGCCACTTTATATTTTGATACCCACAACAATACCCTTGATGACTATACGGCATATACATTTCGCTTCAATACTACTATCGTTTGCATTGGCAATAGTACTGGGAGTTTTAACAATCCTTCGAAACCATAACAATGTTTACTATCTACTATACTCGGTGTCCAGTTTTGCCCTAGCGGCATATTACGTCGTACCCGTTGTTTATACCCACATTATCGCCATAACGTTTCAGTTCATCATATCATTACTCAACATAATATCTGGAATATTGTTGATTGTTCATTTCCAATACACTGTCGTTACAATCTTATTCACTGTCAATATCATTTTCATTTCGGTATCGTTGACTATGTTGCTATTCATTGTATATATAGAGAGCAACACAGTTAAAGATAATGTCACTGATACAGTTTCCAAAAAGGCATCCGATGCAACCTTATTTGATCACGATTATGCATTGGACAAGAACTGGATCGAAAAGAATGGTACTGATTGCCAGAATCGAATGCCATTGCCTTATTCTATGTCGACAAATACGATTCAGCAAGCATTGCAACGTGCCAAATCTCATGATGCATCATCCCTCATAAACGTTGACGATCATTATGACATGCTAACTCTACCAAAAAGAGTAACTGCACAAGATGTCAATGCAACTAACAAGCAGAAGATGCGAATGCAAAGATGGAGACTGATTAACGATGAGAAGCAATTTATGTCGCAGATCAATGAATCATTGCTTCCACCAGTTTTAAGAAACAGTAAACGGGTGTCAGAGGATAATGAGAAAGACATGCAGGGGTTGGAGCAGATTAGTGGATTTAAACCGAAAAAGATACGTTCAACCATGACTTTAGATGAATGGGATCTTAGCGAATACAACAAAATGAGAAAAATATCTGGTTACACTATTGTTCCTGGTATGCACCACTTTGTAAGTGACACAAATTTGTGCAAAAAGACACTTGACACCAATGTTGAGCACTTGTTACCACCAAAGGAGTCCCCAGTAGACAATATCGACCATTTGAGCGACATCGAAACCAACAACATTCCATCGTTGGATAGAGATTTCAGCTATCCATCAAACCAAAGTGAGTGTGCACCATCCCTTCACACTTTTAGAAAAGAAAGTTCCAATTCACAAAATACCCAACTAAGTGACGATACCAATCAAGTACAAACTCAAACAATCTCGCCACATCCTTTACCAGAACCCACAACACCGCCACCACCACCATCGAGTGAACTGATGACAAACTCCAAGAACAACTCACCAATTAAAAAGTTTCTCACTGATAGCCCGAGAAAGATTTTTCGATCAAACACAGCAGTATTTCATCAACGTCACAACCATTCAAATTCAATTGCATCCAATTCTTACTCTCTCATGTCGGGTGTATCTTCGAGATCGAGATCATCATCGCCAAAGAAATTGAAATCGTACTTGAAAATCCACAAACATAGTTTAAGCGTGCCGAATTTTGCAATCAACAAGTCATCATCACAACAACTGACTTCGCCACTCCCTTCACCACAACATTCGGAATACTTCTCTGTCAACTCAACCAAGCTTGTTGAGCCAATAGATTTGTGGGAGGTACAGACGACAAACTTTGCTTTTGAGGATGCAGATGAGCAGCAGTCGTTAAGTGAGCCTAAGAATGAGGGGGAAACGAACGATGGTTCCAGAGTCAGCTCTTTACCAAGTCAGGCTATAGGGGAGTATGATCGGGAAAAATGGAGGGCCATCAAATTGTGTCAAGCCGGGGAGGATATAGGTAGACCATGTGTATAATGATATTAACGTGTTCAGGATTATTCCGATTTCTCAATTTTTTTTCTTTTTCTCCGATGAGATTCGAAATTTTTTTTGTCTCTCAACACAATACAACCATTGACCATGGATGATTTATTTGACGTGTTTGATGAGGCTCCCGGGGCTGTCCCTCCAAAGATAGAGGAGATTGAGGGGACTGAGTATACCAAAGAGACAAATGGGAATGACAAGAAAAGGTCGCATGGCGAGGAAGATACGAAGAAGTCAACTCCAACAAAAAAGGCAAAACAACAGCAAGATGTCAAGCCAGTTGTGTTTGACTCTGTTGAAATTGAAGCGTCGAGAGAGGTTGATGCTAGTGGTGGACTACAACAAACCACCGAAGATCCTAACTCGAAATTGAAATTGAGACATCAAGTGAGACATCAAGTAGCAGTGCCACCATCGTACCCTTATGTACCTATAAGTGAACACAAACGTGAGAAGGAAGCCAGGACGTATCCATTCACATTGGATCCATTTCAAGATACCGCGATTTCATGTATTGACCGTAATGAAAGTGTATTGGTATCAGCTCATACATCGGCAGGTAAAACCGTTGTGGCGGAGTACGCTATTGCCCAGTCATTGAGGGAAAAACAAAGAGTAATCTACACATCCCCAATCAAAGCCTTGTCGAATCAAAAGTATCGTGAATTGCAAGCTGAGTTTCAGGATGTGGGGTTGATGACAGGTGATGTTACAATAAACCCCGATGCTGGTTGTTTAGTTATGACAACAGAAATTTTGCGAAGCATGCTCTATAGAGGTTCCGAAGTGATGCGAGAAGTTGCTTGGGTCATTTTCGATGAAGTACACTATATGAGAGATAAAGCAAGAGGGGTCGTTTGGGAGGAAACGATTATCTTGCTTCCTGATAAAGTCCATTATGTGTTTTTATCCGCAACAATCCCCAACGCAATGGAGTTTGCCGAATGGATTGTTAAAATCCACAATCAACCTTGTCACGTTGTGTATACTGATTTCAGACCCACTCCATTACAACATTACTTGTTCCCTGCTGGAGGTGATGGTATTCACTTGGTTGTGGATGAAAAGGGAACATTTAGGGAGGAAAATTTTCAAAAAGCAATGACCACCATCGGTGACAACACCGGTGATGATCCAGCTTCTGCTGAAAAGGGGAAAGGAAGAAAAGGGCAAAGTTTCAAAGGGGGAAACAAAGACAGCAAGACTGATATTTACAAAATCGTGAAAATGATTTACATGAAAAAGTACAACCCAGTGATTGTTTTCTCCTTTTCTAAAAAAGATTGCGAAAAATTGGCATTGCAAATGTCGAAATTGGATTTCAATACTGACGAAGAGAGAACCGCATTAACGGAAATATACAATAATGCTATCGGTCTATTACCGGAAAGTGATAAAGAACTTCCACAAATCAAAAACATTTTACCATTGTTGAAAAGGGGAATAGGTATCCACCACTCTGGTTTATTACCTATTTTAAAGGAAATCATTGAGATCCTATTCCAAGAAGGGTTTTTGAAAGTGCTATTTGCCACAGAGACATTTTCAATTGGTCTTAATATGCCTGCTAAGACTGTTGTTTTCACATCCGTCCGTAAATGGGATGGTGTGGGATTCAGATGGGTTTCAGGTGGGGAGTATATTCAAATGTCTGGTCGTGCAGGAAGAAGAGGATTGGATGATAGAGGTATAGTCATAATGATGATTGACGAAAAAATGGAACCACAAGTTGCCAAGGGTATGGTTAAGGGTCAAGCTGACAGATTAGACTCGGCATTCCATTTGGGTTACAATATGATTTTGAACTTGATGAGAGTCGAAGGAATATCCCCTGAGTTTATGTTGGAGAGCTCATTTTACCAATTCCAAAATGCCGCTAGTGTACCAGCAATGGAGCAAAAAATGCAATCTTTACAACATGAAATTGAAGGTGTACATATCGACGATGAGGCAACGGTGAAGGAGTACTACGATTTACTGCAGCAACTCAACAAATACACAGCTGATGTGAGAAAAGTTGTTACACACCCCGGTCACATATTGCCATTTCTTCAAGATGGAAGAGTGATTAAAGTCAAGGTTAGCGATCACGACTACGGCTGGGGCATGGTGACATCATTTGTCAAGAGGAAAACTAGCCGGTATCAGACACAAGAGTTTAGTGCTCATGAATCGTATATTGTCAACGTGTTTGTATACACAATGTTTGTTGATTCGCCTGTAAACTTGATCAAACCATTCAATCCAGTATTACCAGAAGGTATCAGACCGGCAAGACCGGGGGAGAAATCGAGAGCAGAGTATATTTCCATCACCTTGGACTCGATAGAGAAGATCAGCAGTGTGAGGTTGAGAGTTCCCGATGATTACAAAAGTGCACAAGCAAAGCGAACATTGGTGAAAACAATGAAGGAACTTCCAAAAAGATTCAAAGATGGAATTCCATTGATGGATCCTGTTGAGAGCATGAAAATTGATGATGATGATTTCCGCACATTGTTGCGCAAGATTGATGTCATTGAGTCCAAATTGTATAGCAACCCGTTGCATGACACAGCTAGGTTGCAAGACTTGTATGCCAAATACTCACACAAGGCTGATACCGAGAAAAAGATCAAGGACTTGAAGGAAAAGATCTTGGAAGCAGAAGCCGTAATACAGTTGGACGATTTAAGGCACAGAAAGAGAGTTTTACGTCGGCTCGGATTTATTACTCAAAACGATATAATCGAACTCAAGGGTAGAGTTGCTTGTGAAATCAGTTCTGGTGATGAATTGCTACTTACCGAATTGATTTTCAATGGTAATTTCAATGATTTGTCTAGCGAACAATCAGCTGCATTGTTGTCTTGTTTTGTCTTCCAAGAGCGTGCAAAGGAAGCTCCACGTTTGAAACCAGAATTGGCCGAACCTTTGAAATTGATGCAGGAAATGGCGACTAAAGTTGCCAAAGTATCGAAGGAGTGCAAAATTGATATAACCGAGCAGGACTACTTGGAGCTGTTTAGACCAGAGTTGATGGAGGTTGTTTACGCCTGGTGCAAAGGAGCGTCATTTACTCAGATTTGTAAAATGACTGACGTATACGAAGGTTCGTTGATTAGAATGTTTAGAAGATTGGAGGAGCTAATAAGACAGTTGGTGGTTGCTGCGAAAGCTATAGGAAATGTTGAATTACAAGAAAAAATGGAAAAGTCATTGGAATTGGTTCATAGGGATATTGTTTCAGCTGGTTCTTTATACTTGTAGAGAGAGGTGTGTACATGGTGGCGCATTGCTACCCATTTACTATACAAATAAAAAAACTCCCGTGGTAATCACAAAAGTGGAATCCTCTTGCTCTTTCGATCAAACTAAAACATGACCAAGAGAATCTTACATCAAGGGGAGGTTGAACTCCTATTTGTCAAATCAAAGGTATATCTCCACCCAACACCATCAAAGAAAGACAACATTGCTGGATTTTTATCCCTTTCAAGACCACCAAACTCAACTAATTTGGATATCATTTTGGCGTTTACCCCTGAATCACAATTGAGTAAAGAAGAGATCAAGATCTATAATGAAGTTGACGTAGAGGAGGTCGACCTTAATTTGAGCGCATTCAAGAAGCATGGCAAGGCAAGGGGCGATAGGATTGTTTCGAAACCAAGTGCTAGCATACTCAGTTCGTATGCATTCACTACAACCCTTTCGTACATCTACAGCATCCAATTTAGAAACCCCAGCCACGGATACTATTATGGAAGTGTAGTTATAAACACTCAAGACGGAGAGAAGTTGCCAATTGTATTCTTTCATGACGATGAATCACCCTCAACAATCAAGAATCAAAAGCTTCAAAATAAGCAATTTGATCCATTTACAGATGGAGAGTTGTATTGGGGTGCACTCGATCTTTTAAGCGTGTTGAAAAGCTTGGTGAACATTGAAAAGTCAACAATAGAGCCAAGTGTATACCTCATCAATCCACAATCAGACGATTTACGTAATTTTGCCCCCTTTAAAAAGAAGCAAGTGAAAGAGGAGCCACCAAGCGCATTCCAACTTCCCGATGTAAACAAAATGTTTAACACCGCCAAGTGGAAAGTGTTGGAGACTGTTGCTACATTTACAGCAAAGACGAAGAATCAAGTGATTGATTTGATCGAGGAGAATGCGCCACCACAAGTAAAACAATTAATGGTGCAACCACAAGTGGCGAAACTTGGTGACGAATTTGATTCAGCCAGAATGTATCTTGCCAAATGGGCGCAACAGGTGAAGGAGGATGCAGAGTCGTCCAAGTATGTCACCGATGATGAGATTTATGAAAGAATTAGTCGCGAGTTGAACTCAAATAAGTTATTGACTCAAGAGGAAATAAGTCGTACATCTAGAATGAAGCCAGTGAGTGTTCAGGAATGGGAGGGATTTTTTGACCACACCGGGAGATTAAGTGTCACTGTTAAGGAAGTCAAAGATAGAATATTCCACGGTGGACTCGAAGATGAAGTGAGAAAAGAGGCCTGGTTGTTTTTGTTGAAAGTGTACCCTTGGGACTCATCAAGTGACGAGAGAGAGGTTTTGCAAAAGTCATACGCGTCAAGGTATGATGAGTTAAAACTTAAATGGGTTAATGATGCTGAGAGAAGAAACACCGAGTACTTCAAAGATCAGAAATTCAAGATAGAGAAAGACGTGAACCGTACAGATCGTGATTTGGAGATTTTCAAGAACGTCGGTGGCGAGGTTGAAGAGCCAGACGATGAGTATGATGTGGCAAACATAACCAATCCGCATTTATGCAAGTTGCGTGAGATTTTGCTAACCTACAATGAGTACAATACAGAACTTGGGTACGTGCAGGGAATGAATGATGTGCTTTCGCCATTATACGTCGAGTTACAAGACGAGGCATTGTCGTTTTGGGCATTCGTTAATTTGATGGATAGGATGAATGGAAATTTTGATCCTGAGTTGAGTGGTATCAAGCTGCAACTCACCAAGCTTATGAAAATGACACAGCTTACCTTGCCCAATTTGTACAAACACCTCATCAAGTGTCAGAGTGAAGGACTCTATTTCTTTTTCAGACACATTCTCCTCCAGTTCAAGAGAGAGTTGCGATGGGAGCAAGTTTTACAATTGTGGGAAGTCATTTGGACAGATTACTACACCACCGATTTTCAATTGTTTTTTGCTTTGGCGGTTTTATCAGATAACGAAAGAATTATTAATGAGAATATACTGCAACCGGAAGAAGTTTTAAAGTATTTCAATGACTTGCTGGGCCATTTGGATGTGAATAAGCTTTTGGTTCGAGCTGAAATATTGTACAAATTGTATGATCGTATGAGCTATATAGTTGATTGATTTTCAACGTGGATTGCCTTTTTCTCTGCTGTTGTAGCTTGATCAGCTCATTCTAATAGTTTTTATTTTTTATTGTCTTTCGCCCACGTGTGTAACATAGTGCGTCCATAGTAAACTTCAATATCAATCTTGAAAGTGCACCCTTACAAGCACACATCACTACTCTTTTCTTCCCGTCACGCATACCCAAGCTCCCATAGAGACTCAATCCTCGACCAATTTCACTAAAGTCACA
>OGTC01000404.1_pt1 | contig 10731 bp, 9 predicted proteins | sample 1574531 | NCBI WGS metagenome assembly OGTC01 (sample SAMN03295859, study PRJEB24534) | human gut metagenome | isolation source: fecal sample 2 from infant 9 | host: Homo sapiens | place: USA: Pittsburgh, PA | collected 2014-07 | reverse complement strand
ATTCTATCAAAAAAAACAGGAACTGTCACGAACTATGGTATAATGAAAGAATGAAATACCCAAAAATTGATTTAAAAGAAGTTCGTCAACAAGCTAAACAGTTTCAAGCTGAACATCCACGTTTATTGCTTGTCTTTTTATTACCAAGCATTTTCTTGATTATATCCAGCTTCATAAGTCCGTTATCCCTACTTGATGAGGGAATTCTTGAGCAATCCTTCTTTACTTTTTTGATGAGCTTGATCCAGTCTTCACTCTTTCCTCTAGCAGTTGGATTCACAAGTTCTATTATCCTAGCTGGTGCTCTTTTTACAACCATTAATCTTTACAGAATTTCCGAGATAGAGCTTTCTTTTAAAGATAGTCTGTCCTTACTTGACAATCGCTTCTTCACCCAGACCTTTCTGACTCTCTTGCTCAAGCGTTTCTATCTCTTTTTGTGGAGTATCCCTAATCTTTTTGGAGTTTACTTGCTCTTTTACAGCAGTGCTATGGCTCGTAAATTTGTAGAACTTCACCCTGAATTTCCAGCTGTCGACGTCACCAATTCAGATATCGAACACTTCCTACTTACTTTTGCACTTTACTTCTTTGGTAGCGTCTTTCTGATGATTTTGGGAACCATTGCCTATCTGCCACAATACTACGCTTATTCCCAAGTAGAGCTGCTCCTATGTGATACCCTTGCAATTGGAATTGCCAAGCCAAGCCGCGTACTCAAAACCAGTCGCTTCCTTATGAAAGGCTATAAGTTCCAACGCTTCGTCCTTGATTTACAGCTACTTCCTTGGTATCTCCTTATCTGGATCAGCTTCGGAATTGCGAGCATCCCTACTTTCCCTTATATCTATAGTAGTCAATTCTTCTTTTATCAAAGATTACTCGAAATCAAGCGGAGAAAAGTTTAATGTGAATGATTAAAACCAGCACCTTCATAGAAAGTGCTGGTTGTTTTTATTTCAAGAAAAGGATACTCAAGAGTGCTAAGATTGCCGGTCCACCTTGCTTGAGAATGATTTTTTTATCTGCTGTTAAGGCACCATAAGTAGCTGCTCCTATGACAAATAAAACAAAGATTGTTACGATTTCTAAGCTATGTGAGAAATAAATTCCGTAAATAAGAAATACCCCAATCAAGGCATTATAAATTCCTTGGTTTTTGAAAAGTGAGGTTACAGATGGTCTTGCTAGTTCTTCTTTGTCCATATTAAAGACACGGCCGGTTGCGTCTGATTGGGTTGCGATACTCTCCAAATAAAAGATATAAAAATGTTCGAGGGCAACAATAGTCGCTAAAATAGTAGTAATGATTGACATCGTTTTCTCCTTAAAATTCTATTTTTTCTAGACCTGACACTAGTTTAGTCAGTAAAGTCGTCAGCTCTTTCTGCTCAGCAGTCGATAAGATGTTCTCCATCTGTTTCTTCACCTTCAGGTGATGTTGAGGTGGATTAACTAAGAGTTGATTCTTGGCTTCTTGAGTTAATTCAACTAAGACTTCTCGTTGATTAAGCGGATTCCGATTGCGACTGACATAGCCCTCTGACTCCAGTATCTTAAAATGACGGGTCAAGGCTGCCTGGTCAATTTGTAACTTCTCCTGAACGGCAATCTGGTTACAGGGTGACTGTTGCAGTAAAAATTGCAGGATTTGATAACGAGTCAAACTAATTCCTAATTGTTTCTCAAAAAGTTGAGTGATGGTCTGATCTGTTAAATGGAGCTGGTACAGTAATTCATGCATTTTTAGTATTTTTTTCCTTTCTTTGATATTTGATTAATCAATGGTTGACTTATCAAGTATAGTGCAATCTTAGTAAAAACGCAACTATTTTGCTCACTCCCCAGAAAAAAAGAGAACATGATAGAAATCGATAGTCCAAGTCTTTTCCTAACCCCAATCACTAAAGATCCAACAAGTCTGTGGAGTGTCAAAGTTATTGACAGAAAAATGAAATTTCCATTAAATAAGCATTCTAAATGTCAAACAAGGCCAGGATTTTTTGTCCCAGCCTCTATTTCTTCTAAAATCTATTGAGAGCCTAATTACTAACCTACCAAATCTGCTCGAAGGATTTCTCCCTCTTTATCGATGACAACTTCGATGGCGTGGCCTGCAAAAATTTCCTCGCTATCATCATAGTAGAGAGTCAATTCCCCATCTTCGTTGATTGATAGTTCACTCAAGGAAAGTGAGTTGGTAAAATACTCTTCTGTTAACTCCACATCATTTTCATCTGAATCAATCCAGTCTTGAGCTGTTTCCCACAATTCTTTGACGATATAGTTTTTAATCTGAGCATCATGGACTTGGAAAGTTCCCATAAATTTCTTTAAATCATCAAAAGAACTTGGAGGAAGACTTTCATCTGCACCCGCATCAAACATAGCATGAATCTTACCGCCTTCATAGGTGATGAAGCCTTCAAACCAAGAATAGGCTCTATTTAAGGTGAATTCGCCAAGAGCGTCTTGAATAATAACAGGTTTTTGATAGCTTTCAATCAAGGTCTCTAACCTAGCATCCGTAGATTGGTCATCTAGGTATTCTAGCAAGCGGTAGCAGTTGTTAGCCACTTCTGACATATAAGGCTCTAGCTCCATGAAGGGGCGTTTTTGACATTTAATACGATGAATTTTGTAGGGTTCAAAACTAAATCCCCAATGCTTTTCTTCAAATTCTTCTGGAGTCAAGAGCCATTCCAAACGTCCTTCAAGTTCAGAGAAGTCCTGAGTTGCGACATTGACACTAGCTTTAAAATGAACGGACGGTATTAGACACCCATCTTTTAAAGAAGCAGCTCCATTTACATTTTGGAGGGTAAAAATCAAGAGTTCGACAATTTCTCCAGTAAATTCCTGTTCAAAATCATCTCTTGTTTTCTCAAATGTAGTTTTTAATCGGTTTGTCATCCTTATCATCCTTTCGCTCTATGCTTAAAATCGTTAGTATAACTTTGTATCCGCTTACATTCTAACATGTTTTAGATTTTATTTCACTTATAAAGTGTGTCATAACAAAAAAAGAAGCGGAAACTCAAGTTCCCAACTTCTTAATATTCTTAGTTCATAGATACGTGAACGTGGTCATAGTGGTTTTCTGTGATACTACCACGGTCTGGCATTGGATTCCAAGTGTAGGCTGGTCCGTATTTGCTATCGAATGGTGCATAGAAACGTTGTTTCCAGATGATGTAGCTGATGCCACGGCTAGCCATATTTTGGATAGCATAATCTGCAATTTGGTCACCAAGAGCAGAACTTACTGGAACCATAAAGTCAATGGCAAGTCCTTTTCCGTGGTCTCCACTATCTCCTGGACGGTAACCACTAAATGATGTGATTCCGAACAAGTTAGCCACTTCCTCTTTAAAGGCAGCCGTTTGCGGCTGAAGACCTGCATTTTCTGATTTTGAAGCTGCAATACTTGCATAATCAGGTGCTGCTGGTGCTGCATAGGTTGCTGATGAACCTTGGCTTACTTTACCTTGATAAGTTGATGGTGCTGATTGAGTCTCTGTTACAGTCTCTGTAACTGGTGCTTCTGTTGTAGTCGTTTCTTCCACTACAGGTGTTTCTGCGACCGGCTCTTCTACTGGTGCTGAAACTTCTGCAACGGCTCCTGTTGTTGTTTCTGCTGCAGATTCTTCTGCTGGTGTTGCAACTTCAGTAGTGGCTTCTACTACTGACTCTTCTACCGGTGCTACAACTTCTGTAACGGCTTCTGTTGTTGCTTCTGCCACTGGCTCAGCTACAGTTGTTTCTGCAACTGGTTGAGTTAAATCTTCAACCTGTACAGTTTGGTCATCTACAGTGACTTGGTTGGTTGTCAAATCTGCTCTTGCAGTTGTGCCTTCACCTGCCTGAGCTGTGTCAGGGGTTTGGATTTCAACTTCCGTCACTTCTTCCTCATCATTAACAGTTGTAGTAAGCACTGTCTCAGGGAAAATCAGATCAATATTGCTGATCTTGTTCAAGTTAGCAAGAACGGTCACATCCACTCCCAAAGCTTCGGCAATGGTACTTAGAGTATCTCCATACTGAATCGTATAGCTTGTTTTATTCTCATTCTTAGTAACATCGTTTTGAATTTGCTCAACACTGCGCGCTGTCCATACTAGTTCTTCTGCTTGAGTTGCCAATACAGGGGCAAAGGACAAGGCTACTGTTGATGCTAAAATAATTCTTTTCTTCATACTATCAAACTCCTTTTCAAATGTAGTACCTGTCTATCATAACACAAAGAAAATAGAAAAAAAGCCCTTTTGGGGCTATTTAACAGAACTGTACATTCGTTGTAACAAATCACATTACTTGAAATAGTTTGTTAGTTTCTTGTCATCAGGCTGACACATTCTTCTTGAAGAAAGTTCTAGAAGGAAAGTGAGCTAATATCCTCCAGATGCTCTATCTGTTGATTACAAGTTGCAGGTGAGGTAAGAAAATTAATACTCTGAATCCCACTATTTTGGGCAAATTCTATATCCAAAGTCCGATCGCCGATATAATAAGTCTGCTGAGGATTTAATCCATACTTATCTAAAAGATAAATCGCAGCTTCTGGACTAGGCTTCCGAGCAAAGCCACTTTGATTGGTTATAATTTCTGTGAAATAGTGGGCCAAACCCAAATTCTCCAAAATTGTAAAAGCATTGTCCCCTTTATGGGTATAAACAAACTGCTCAATCCCTTGCTGGTCTGCCCAAGCTAAGATTTCACGCGCCCCTGGCATCAGAACCACTTGAGCATTCTTCTCAGCCAAGCTCTGAGCACGAACCTGATTGAGCATATCTGCATCCAAGCCTCTTTCTTCTCCCACCTTTTCCAACAGATCTTGAACGGAAGTTTGTAGAATAAAGGCACGAACCTTAGCCTTATCATAAGGAATGTCAAACTGGGCAAAAGTCTCTTCGATTCCTGCTAAAATAGCCTCATAAGAGTCCAACAAGGTCCCATCTAAATCCCAGATAAATCCAATTTTTTTCATATGTCATCCTTTCAAAGAGATATATTGCTTATAACGATAGTGCAGGAAGAACCAGCGAAAACCATTATCCAAAAGCGTTCCTGCCCAAATACCAGGCAAGCCCCAACCAAGAACAATTCCCATCAGATAGCCTGTTCCGATACGGATACACCACATTCCGATACTTGTCGCATAAAAGGGGAGGCGTGCATTTCCCAAACCCTGCCAGACAGCTGTATAAATGACTGTTCCCGTCGTCATAGGAGTCCCTAGTAGAGAGAACAGCGTCACCATAACACTGGCTTCAATAGCCACAGGATCACTAGTGTAGAGGTGACTTAGGGGCGTTCCGAGAGCATAGATACTGAGTGTTAAGGGCAACATAAGAAAGAGGGAAAGCCAAAAAGTTTGCTTACTTAAGTTGTCTACCCTTGCCCAATCATCTTCTCCAACTGCTCGAGCCACCTGCATGACTGTTGCTGTAGCGACACCAAAGGTTGGCATATAGTTAAACTGAGTCAAGACTTCACCGATTGCATTTCCTGCGACTGCCTCAGTTCCGAAAGAAACAACCAAGGCAATAATGACCACATCACCAGCCCTCATCATGAGACGTTCTCCCGCTGCAGGTAAAGCCAAAGTCAGCAAGTCTTTGTCCAGTCCAAAATTTGGTCTCGTATATGGAAGTTTTAATTGCGACCACAAAATCACAACCCCGACCAAACGAGACAAAATAGTCCCCCAAGCTACACCAGCTATCCCCATATCAAGGATAAAAATGGCGATACTTGAAAAAAGGATGTTTAAAGCATTGGATAAAAAACTAACATAAAGGGGAAGGCGCGGATTATGGGTGGCGCGAATCAAGGCTCCTAGACTAGTCATCAAGCCCAAGAGGACGATTGTCCCACCGACCAAAGCTAGGTATAGTCCACCACTCTCAGCCACAACCTCTTCTGTTCCCAAAAGACCAATCATCCCTTGACCTGCAAAGATGGATAAGGCCCCTAAAACTAAACTCAGTAGTAGGGTAATCTTAAGTGCTTCTGTCACATGGTAGGCTAGTCTAGACTGATCTTTCTGTCCCAAACTTTTGGAAATGACACTGGAAATAGCCGCTCCCAAAGCAATAAAAATCGCTTGGTAAATGGTGATAATATTGCCCGCTACAGACACACCCGAAATGGCGATTAATCCCAGATGTGCTACCAGATAGCTATCGACCATCCCCATGAGCATCTGCAAGAAATTTTCACCCATGGCTGGCAGGGCTATGTTGAGAATATCCTTATTTTTCTTAAACAATCCTTCCTCCTGATGAAAAGAAACTCAGTTAGTTTCCCAACCGAGTTTACTTCCTCTGTCTTAAAGTCCTAGATAAGATTCTACTGCAGCCTGCATCTCTGCTGCTGCAACAGTTGTCTTGTGACGGACTGGAGCTGTTTCGAGGCCATCAACTGCAGGTGGCACTGCTACTCCTGAAATTTCATGTAGTTGAGCCAAGGCTTCAAAATCGCCCAAACCTGATTTCCCTGTTACAGCTTCTACTGCAACTACTGGGAATTTATATGGACTAGCTGTTGAAGCAATCACGGTCTTAGCCACATCGCCTGTCGCCGCTTGGTATTTTTTATAAACAGCTGAGGCAACCGCTGTATGTGGATCCTCAATGTAGGCATCTGTTTGATAAACACGCTTGATTTCTGCTGCTGTTTCCGCTTCAGTCGCATACTCTGCTGCAAAAAGGTCAAGAATCTCTGCATCAAAATCTGTCAATTCATACTGACCTTGGTTATTCAAAGCATTCATGAGTTCAGCTGTCTTAACCGCATCATTACCCAAAAGGTGGAAAATCAAGCGCTCCAAGTTTGAAGAGACCAAAATATCCATAGATGGGCTAGTGGTTACCTTAAACTCACGCTTCTTGTCATAAACACGAGTTTTGAAGAAGTCTGTTAAAACATTGTTGTCATTTGAAGCACAGATCAATTTACCAACTGGGAGACCAATTTGCTTAGCGTAAAAGGCAGCCAAGATATTTCCGAAGTTTCCTGTCGGTACGGTGAAGTTAACCTTGTCACCAGCCTTAATCTCACCAGTTTTAACAAGCTGAGCGTAGGCATAAACATAATAGACAATCTGTGGGACCAAACGACCGATATTCATAGAGTTAGCTGATGAGAACTGGAGCTTGTTAGCAGCCAATTTTTCACGAAGGACCACATCGTTGAACATGTGCTTAACGTTGGTTTGGGCATCGTCAAAGTTTCCATCAATAGCGATAACATGAGTATTGTCGCCCGTTTGAGTGGTCATTTGTAACTCTTGCACCTTGCTGACACCGTCTTTTGGATAAAAGACGATGATTTCAGTTCCAGGAACATCCGCAAATCCTGCCATGGCAGCTTTACCAGTGTCTCCAGACGTCGCTGTCAAGATGACAATCTTGTTTTCCAAACCATGTTTCTTGGCAGCTGTTGTCATAAAGTATGGCAAGATAGACAAGGCCATATCCTTAAAGGCAATGGTTGAACCGTGGAAAAGTTCCAAGTTGTATTGGCCATCTAGTTTCACAAGAGGAGCAATGGCTGGCGTATCAAACTTGCTGTCATAGGCGTTGGTGATACAGTAGTCCAACTCATCTGCTGTAAAGTCATCCAAGAAAGCTGACAAGACAAGCTTAGCTACTTCTTGGTAAGAAGCGTCCTTTAATGTTTCAAAATCCAAATCAACCTTTGGATAGCTAACTGGAGTAAATAAGCCTCCGTCTGTTGCCAAACCTTGCAAAATCGCTTGGCTGGCTGTTACTGTATTTTTCGCATCACGCGTTGATTGATAAACTAATGTCATAAATCTCTATCCTTTATCTATAGTCTCATCCATTATAACATGATTTTTCAGAAAATTCTCCCTTTATAAGAAAATTATAGAGTCAATTTTTCTTTCAAAGGCTCTAAATAGGTCATTTCTTGCTGACCTCTTATCTTAAGACCTTGCTCTGCTATCGCTAGCAAGTCTTTTGAGAATTGAACAATTCCAACTGTCTCCTCATCTGAAAGCCGTTTCTTAGAAAACTGGCGTCTCAAAGATTTGTAGTCACGACCAAATTTCTCAAAGAAAGGTGCTGTTTCTAGGTAAATTTCAAGCTTGTCTAGATTCACCAGCAAGCCTAAATGAAAGGCTGCCGAAGAAAAGGTTCGATCTAGTGGCTGTGTACAAACACTACGAAATTCGACCGTTCCTCGAGTTGTTAAGTCTTGGAATTGGTAACTACGGTGCGTTTGGAAATCCTTCTCTTGAGGAACAAGCAGAGTTTCTTTTCCATTTAGAGTATAGGCAGTAATCTCATCAGTATCTAAGTAATCTCTAGCCCGAATTGGAGAAAAATAGTAGGTTTCCCCATCACGTTCTGCTGTAAAAATCGCAGATCGGTCTAGATAATCAAAGAAATCATCCTCTTCTTTGAAGAGTTTTGAATTGACACCGACATTCTCTGGATAAATTCCATGCATGGAATCTTCCCAAAAAATATCTCGTGAAATCAAAGTATCCCATTCTGCTCCCGAAAACTGAGAATTGGCAAACAGGTAAGCTTTGGCTGCCTCAAGCTGAGTGAAGGCATTAATGACACGTAGGTAGTTAGCAGTCGATACATCCAACTGGACTTGACTCCCGCAGATGAAGGCTGCGTATTGCGGAAAGTCATGTAAATGAACACTTTCTTGGTGACTCCCCATACTCAGATAGTCCATTAACATCTGGTAGCGAGGATAAGCGACAGGTCTATTATCATTGCTATCCCAGTTCGGGTGAATCCCCCAACCCTGGATAGCATGATTCTTTTCGCCTAGCTTTTCTTGGATTACCTTCATATAGGCCTGAAAACGTCCTTCAACCTCTTGGATATTCTGAGCCCTACCAAAGGCAAATTCCAAGGTTGTATAAGAAACTTCAAACAAAATCCGATCTTGGCTCAACGGTTCTACAAGTTGAATCGGATTGCCCTCCTGGTCTACCTTTTCAACTTCCAGACTGAGAGCATCAACCAAAAAATGCATCAAGTCCTTGCTGACTTCAATATCTGTCGCTTGCCCATTTACATGAACGATAGGAAACTCCAACTCAATACCGACGTAGAGGTCTGGATTTTCTTTGATATTTTTTAGATAACGATTTTTCAATAACTTGATAGAAGGGGACATACATACCTCTCACTCTAACTTCTCTTACTAGAAACGATAATTGCTTTCTATATTATACCAAAATCCCCTCGAGAAAGAACTAAGAAAAATTCTGAAAACCTTAAAGAGGCGATATAAAGTCAACTTTTCTAGCATTTATAGGTATTCACTCGCCAATACATCAATCTTACTTGTTCAATTTTCACAGTCTGATCAACCAGTTAAGCGATTACATAGTTTTTTACCTCAAAACTATTGTACTATATTAAATATCGTGATATACTTCACATATAAGTAAATAAGAGGGCGGTTCAAATTCGACTTCACTTGAAAGCTTTTCAAGCCAAGCCCCTTTTCCTCTGCACCTCAACGACTAATCAAGGAGGATAGCTATGAAAGCTGTTGTTGTAAATCCAGAAGGTACTGGTGTTGCTATTGAAGAAAAAGTTCTCCGTCCACTCGAAACTGGGGAAGCTCTTGTAGAAGTTGAGTACTGTGGTGTCTGCCACACTGACCTCCACGTTGCACATGGTGACTTTGGTAAAGTTCCAGGACGCGTTCTCGGTCACGAAGGTATCGGTATTGTCAAAGAAGTTGCTCCTGATGTAAAAAGCCTCAAAGTTGGCGACCGTGTCAGCGTAGCTTGGTTCTTTGAAGGCTGTGGTATGTGTGAATACTGTACAACTGGACGCGAAACTCTTTGCCGTACAGTAAAAAATGCTGGCTACTCAGTAGATGGTGGTATGGCTGAACAATGTATCGTAACTGCAGATTATGCTGTTAAGGTTCCAGAAGGGCTCGATCCAGCCCAAGCTTCTTCTATCACTTGTGCCGGTGTTACCACATACAAGGCTATCAAAGAAGCAAAAGTTGAGCCAGGTCAATGGGTTGTCCTCTATGGTGCTGGAGGCCTTGGTAACTTGGCTGTCCAATACGCTAAAAAAGTGTTCAACGCTCACGTTATCGCAGTAGATATTAACAATGATAAACTTGCTCTAGCTAAAGAAGTTGGTGCTGATATCGTGATTAATGGTCTTGAAGTCGAAGATGTTCCAGGTCTTATCAAAGAAAAAACAAACGGTGGTGCTCACTCAGCTGTCGTAACAGCTGTATCAAAAGTTGCCTTTAACCAAGCAGTTGACTCTGTTCGTGCAGGTGGCCGTGTAGTAGCTGTCGGTCTCCCATCTGAAATGATGGATCTTAGCATCGTCAAAACAGTTCTTGACGGTATCCAAGTCATCGGTTCTCTCGTTGGAACACGTAAAGATTTGGAAGAAGCCTTCCAATTTGGTGCTGAAGGTCTGGTTGTACCAATCGTTCAAAAACGCCCTGTGGAAGATGCTATTGCTGTCTTTGATGAAATGGCAGCTGGAACCATCCAAGGTCGTATGGTTCTAGACTTTACTCACTAAGATAAATAATAAATGCCAAAACGAGGTCGGGACAGAAAATCCCACCTCGTTTTTTTTAGCAATAATACTCTTTGAAAATCAAATTCAAACCACGTCAGCTTCGCCTTACCGTACTCAAGTACAGCTTGCGGCTAGCTTCCTAGTTTGCTCTTTGATTTTCATTGAGTATCAA
>OGTC01000393.1_pt1 | contig 11339 bp, 5 predicted proteins | sample 1574531 | NCBI WGS metagenome assembly OGTC01 (sample SAMN03295859, study PRJEB24534) | human gut metagenome | isolation source: fecal sample 2 from infant 9 | host: Homo sapiens | place: USA: Pittsburgh, PA | collected 2014-07 | reverse complement strand
AATCACTAAGTAAGCTCTACTGTATAGTTTTGTTGAATTAATAAATTATCATAAACAGCTTTTCCATGATTTTGTAAAACGTGGGTCTCATCATAGCTTACACAAAAGCCAACCATATCCGAGACCTTTCCAAAAAGTTGCTGACACAAGAATTCCCCTCCTCGTTACTCTTACCTCAAGCAATGACATCAAGATATAGAGTTGAATACGCCCTTAAGTCTCATCGTAGAGATGAATTCATTGAATGGATCAAGGCTCTACTTGCTTGCCCATTTGTGTTGCATGCAGATATTGAGAGTTTTGATACTGAATTCCCTGAGTTGTACAATCTTCCAGAGGATTCGGAGAGATATTACAAAAACCATGAATTAAAAATCGCTCAAGATTGCCAAAATCGTTATTTGCAGATCTTTAAAGATGTGGAAACGTTAATTGATCACACTCGAGTCATTGATAAGTTGAATGATCAAGATCCAACTCGGAATGCAACAAGTCGTTTGAGAAATTTAGTTCCTTCTTTGGGGAGGTTTTTCACTCGATTACCCTTGGCTGAAGCGTTTTTAGTAGAGGATAAAAGAAGGGCCATAAGTAAGAGGAGATTAGTCAGCCCTTCCTTTAATGATGTGCGTATGATTTTGAATACAGCACAGATCATGGCATTGACCAATATAAACCACAACAAAACCGATAGTCACATCAAGTTGATTACATTTGATGGAGATGTTACGTTGTACGAAGATGGACAGTCTTTGGATGAGTCAAGTGCCGTGGTTAAACGGTTGGTGACATTGCTACAATTGGATTTATTTGTTGGTGTTGTTACCGCCGCTGGATATCCATCACAAGCTGGTGCTGACAAATACTACGAACGTTTGAAGGGTTTGATTAATTATTTGAACCATAATGATTGTATATTGACACCACATCAACGAGAAAACTTACTTGTTATGGGAGCAGAATCAAACTATTTGTTCCGATACAATAACGAAATGAAAGGGTTGAAATTCATTGACAGTGATGACTGGTTATTACCAGAAGTCAAGAATTGGGATATTAACAAAATCGATTACATAATGCACACCATTCACGATCATTTACAACATCTTCGTATGAAGTTTAACCTTGAAAGTACAACTTCAATAATTAAAAAGGAACGATCAGTGGGTATCATCCCAAATGCTGGATGCAAGATTTTACGTGAGCAGTTGGAGGAAATGGTTCTTTCTTGCTCGAATAAGTTGAGCATTATTTTACAAACTATTTCAAAGACCAAGTCAGATCTCGCAGAACTGACAGAGGTTAAAGTAGCACCCGATAAATCGCCAAGATCACTTGCTTTGAGCGAAATCAAAGTGTGCGCATTCAATGGAGGTAGTGATGTTTGGGTCGATATTGGTGATAAGGCACTTGGTGTAGAATCGTTGCAGAAATATATTTGTCAGCTGGGTGACTTGGATGTATGCCCCATCACGAAATCTGAGAGTTTGCACATTGGTGATCAATTTGCGAGTTTGGGTGCTAATGATTTCAAAGCTAGATTGAGTGCATGTACTGTTTGGATTGCGAATCCAGCTGAAACAGTTGCAATTTTGGATGATTTAATTTCATTTATGAAGTAGATTATAGAGATACAATTAGAAAAAGTGAGAAAGCAAAATGTAGTAGTAATTTTAGGTAACTTTTATTGTCCTTAACTTGTCATCAACGGCAAACCATAGATGATTGGAGCTGAACCATTCAAATACTTGAGTATACACACCTCTCTACTCAATCTTACGGCTTCAGCAATATTGATCTTTTCTCCGTCTTCATCAATGAGTCCCCATTTGCTAAACATCGATAATGTGAATGCATCAATGTCCTTGTCAGTAACGTCCCATAGATTAGCAAGCACAAGAGGCGATCCACAATTTAGCCAATTGAATATGCCACCCAGTGGTTCAAAACGTCCATGATCTTGTAATTCACCTGAAGAACAACCAATTAATAAACATGGGGGTAAATGAGTATGTTTCGTTGCCAAAAATAAGGCACTTGGCTTGACATACTGGTCACAACCACCATGTCCAATGTAAACAAACAACTTGGAGTCAAGTATATCATCGACAATTTTTTCCTCATTGGGCTTGACACCGGCCAACCCTTTCCACGTTTTGCATTTTTCAATTACAGGTTGGAATCTTTGCTCACTGGTTTTCAAATCGCCACCGGGGTTAATTAGGTAGTAAACCTCGTTCTTTTTCACTCGAGATTGCTGGTTCAATGCATCCACAAGCATGGATACGCTAGGCATCCGGCTGACAGATTTACTTCTTAGAAACAGCAAAGATTCCCAGGGAAAGAATGAGCAACGGGCACTCGGGATCAACACAATGTGGTCCGACGATTGCCTATTCTGACACTTATCAATCAAGCTAGCAATTGATTCGTGCAACTTTTCAAAATTGACACGTGTGGCTTCAACATCCAAATGGAAGCTCAAAATTTCCATCAAAAATGCTAATAGGTCGTCAATACATGCGCGATCATAACTTTCCAATCCGTAAAAGCATTCGTATACGACCTCATTCAACGATATGGAATGTTCAATCTTTTCAGATATATGGCTCCTCAAGATCTTTATCAAATCGAGTCTAAATTCTCCAAAAGTTGATCCAACCGGTTCAAAAATACCACGAAACCCACCAAACCAAAACCTCTCAACATGCAGTATAAGGTCTTGCAATTCATAATCTAAAGTAAATCTTGTTTTCCACCATTTTTTGCGATCCTGAGTAGTCTTTACTAACGATGTGGTTGAGTAAAGAGTCGACTTTCGATTTTCTTGGAATATTCTCTTAAATTCTCTCTTCATTTCGTCAAACCTTAAGGTTCCGACCGACTCACGTTGTTTAAATCTTGTCACTGAAAGACGTATAAAAGTGGGGAGATTTCCAGCTCGTATTTTCGAAATCAACAAGTCTCCAGTGCGTTCACAAATATCAATAGTAACAACATTCCAGTTGGGTGGTAACATGCTCAAAGCAATCTTGAATTGGCTTAATTGTTGATCATAAGGCACAGGTTCTTCTTCGTGAACATCTGGGGCAAGCTCCTTCTCCTCCAATGTCGCGAGCCTTTTATTATCAGCAAATGGTCTTGACTTGATCCGATCTTGAATGAAATACAACTGATACAATAAGTCCTTTCCGCGATAAGCGCTGATTGAAGATATCAAGTGAGTGCATTGTGATAATAAATAAAGTCGTCTTTTCTGTTCAAAGATACTAGATTCCGTATGTTGTAATTTTGTTAATAAGCAATCCTTGATTCTGCCCAACTCAATGAATATTTTCAGAGCATCTGGATGTAATGTAACCTCACCATTGGTGATTGATGGAAACATCTGAACATGGTCAGGAAATGAACCAAACGTTTTGAAATCATTCAATTGGCGAATGCAACAAGTAAAGGAATCCTCAAGTTGTTGAAGATCATCAGGCAAGTTTATATACAGGAAGTATGGGGAAAGTTGCAACGTGGGATGATGATTCTCATCATGTAATGAGGTTTTTATGTCATGTTTGTCGCGTAATGATTCCATTATGAACTTGAGTTGACGTACACTGGGATTTGACTTGACAAACTCTTGATCATCTTCAGCTTCGTCCACGAATTTATCCGAATTCAGGAGCATTCCGAAAATTTGAATCTTGTATTTATTTACTTGATTAATCAATGGTGCTTCCACCAGATCGTTTAGCTTTTTCCATTCATTCAAGTAAGCGGGCAAGTTTCTTGAGAGGCCAAGACCAATCAACGAGTTAATGGCAAGCTCATACAGATCAAACAATAAATGATTCGTTTCCCAAATAAGTTCATTTGCCACCGAGATGTTCAAATAAGAAGGACATTTTTTTGAAATCAAGTAAAGTATTCTCATTGCTTTTTTGATACACGAATGTGAGCCGACGCGATCCTTGGTCTTCATTCGTGCTGCAAGAAGCTGGACTTTCGCCAATAGAAGGAAATTTCTCAACTTGTCCAAAATAGGTAATGATTTTGACAGGGAGGGGTTGAATTCAGGTCTTTCCTTGAGAACTGCCACTAATGATTTGAATTTGGCTTGTGAGGTGGCGAAATCGTGGGCGATGTGGTACTTGATGCTCTCCATCTTGTAATTAACTACATCCTGGAACTGAAGGTATTTAGTCAGACTAATCAATTGCTGAAGCTGGTAAATTGAATCCCCCCAACATGAATGCATGGATAACTTTTCAGACACATGACACAAATGGAAATGTAAGAAAATCTTGAGGTGGTCGTGAAGTATTGGAACTTGTACCAAGTTTTTAGTAATCTCCTTGACTTCCGAGTACAATCCGTTGAATTCAAGAAACAATATGGCATTTTTAACTATCGATACCTCAAATTCCTCAATTTCGTAAAAGTGCAGGGCCCAATGTTCAAGTTTTTCACAAACACGAAACAACACTTCTTTGCTCCAATCTTTACCACACATTTTGGCCATTTCGATGCCAACAAATGCAAGCAAAGTGCAATTCTTTGGCGCCTTCAAGTTTAAATGTTCGATTCCAGCAACATTGTAGTAACTTATTTGTACCTGCAGTGTCAATTTGTCATTAAGGAAAGTGACCTTTTCCACGAGTGAATTGCATACTAGCATTTTCTGTGTCTTACAATTGCCCATATTCTCGATTAGCTTGATCACCAAGTTGAAACGAAATTGTTCGTCGACTTCATTCATGCACTCCACAAGTTCAACGTTGCTCTGTAACATTTCCACAAGTAACTCGATTGTGATTGAGTCAATTTTGGAAGACAACTCGCATGCTTTTAGTAACACTTTCATCATTTCTGGACTATATTGATGAATGAGTTTTAATTTCCCCACTAAGAGTTCAAAATTTTTGTCCGATGATTGATGCTGCAAGATTGTGAACTCATAATTGATGGCCAATTCCAATAGATAAATATCATTGGTTTTGTTTCCCAATTTGAACAATAAGTTTGATACATTGCGAATTCTCTTATACTGGGCGTGGCATTTGAAAATTTGGTACAATTGTTCGAGAATGGGTACCAAGTGGGGACTTAAATTCGCCTGACAAAACAACGTAACCGAGTCAAGCAAAAGTAGGCGGTGAATTGGCAAATCAACCTCTTGTAAATCTGTGAAAGTGTCAAGAGTTGACTTGATTGAGTCGTAATCCGTTACTTTTGATGTAGATGGAATGTCATGCGATGATTTTGAAGAGCTCTTTGTTTTTGAAACACAGTTCGCCAATCTTACTACCTCTGCTTGTTTTAAATCCAAGTGCATCGACTTTTGCAAATACTCAGATCCTATGCATTTTGTATCCCGTATAAATCTTTCCATCCCAGGTAGCATATCCAAGCTTTCCATGTCATTATCTCCAGTAAATTCCATCAATTTGACCTTTAAACAGTTGAGTTCTAACTTGAACTGCATTTTTTGTTTCCCTAACACTTTGGCAAATGCCTTGATCAATTTAATACAATTTGACGTATACTTTTCATTCAGAGGTGCTTTGTTTATCCAAAGTCTTTGATTACTCGTTGTGAGAAACAAAGCAGGTATACCTGGTATTATCTCGATTCTTTCAGCCTTCGTCAAATTGTTTTTTGCAAGACTGTGTGCAAGCCATTGGAGGGTGAAAAAATGGTATGCTATGATAAGTTGAGTCAACTGTGGGTCACAGTCAACAACCGGAATCCCATTCACCAAAGCTGATAGATCAATCTTGTTGACGGAACAATTCAATCGTGTTGCTATCTGTTGATACGTGTTTTCCAATTGATCGTACACCATATCGTACTGCTTCATTTCAAATAACTTCACCACCAACAATTGATGCTTCTTCACAGTTTCTAGCCACCTGGTATAGTTCCTTTCGTATATGGAGTATAGAAACTGCAATTTGACGTGAATAGACTGCACATGCTGAATATCAATATTTGGCAATAACTCATCTAGTGCCCTTGAACATGAAAATTCAAGTGATTTGACATCGAATTTTGGAAGATTGACTTTTCGAGAAGTTGCGAGCGGTTCAACATGCAGTGACTGTATGTAGGATAGTAGAACTTGATCCAATGGGTCCATGCTTGCTTTTCCCTGTAGTGTATGAAGTTTGGTACGAAAACGCTCATAACAAGAAACTGGAATAAAAAAATAAAAAAGGTAAACAAAAAGTACTTTTGTGCAAAACGATGCTACCTAAACGTGACACACTCAATTTCACTATGACTACAACATCCACAGCATGTCTTGCGATTGACTGCGACGAAAGAAACCTTTCACCAACTAATCACATCGAATTCAGCTATTTGAAACTATTTACAAGCGAATATTTATCACCTTAAAATAATCTTTCACCTCTGTGTTCTGCATCCATTTCCTCTTGACTAAACTTCTCCTTATCTTCCAATCTTTGCAATGCCCTTCTCTTTGCCTTTACAGTCTTGGCTTTTCTTTCACCACCATTCTTTTTGACTCCTCGTTTATGTTCTCTTAATGGTTCTAGATCGTTGACAAATTTATGTTTCCATCTCAACATGTATCTTCTGGTTCTAGTATCAATACCCATGTCCTTCATTTTCTTACTTGGTGTTTCAATAAACTTGTTCAAGTCACCTTCAAACAAATCCAAGTGCTCAACGCAGTTGCGTCCGATCAACGTGAGAAATGTCTTAAGGTCATGTACATTCTCTTTGGTATATGTGGAAGTGTTTGTTTTGTAGTTGACAATTGATTGCGAAAAACTCCTCATAGGAAGAGTCACAGGAGCATTAGATGGCTTCAAAAGCGTACTTCTTTGTGCATTGAAAGGTCTTATTAGTGATCTGAACATTTGGTGATTGTTGGTTATATAAGACTGGAAAATTTTCAGCTGAATTTTTTTTTTTTTCTCTTTAATTTTTTTCTACTTTTTTATTCCTTTAACAAAGATATAGGATCTACAAACACCTTGCTTTATGTGTATCTTTATCTCTTCTTTCTGTTACTCTATAAAGCTGGTACTTACAATAAGTTTTTGTTTTTGAACTCGGCCAATAAGGAGTGTCCTAATCTTGCTGGAGATTTTTCAACAACAACACCAGCGGATTCCAAAGCGGCAATCTTGGATTTGGCATCACCTTTACCTCCGGCAACAATAGCACCAGCATGACCCATTCTTCTACCTGGTGGAGCGGAGACACCAGCAATAAAACCAACAACTGGCTTAGCACCTTCTGGTCTAGTCAAATTGTGTTGTTTCAAAAATTCAGAGGCTTCTTCTTCGGCACTTCCACCGATTTCACCAATCAAGATAATACCTTCGGTCTCTGGGTCATTCAAGTACAAAGTCAATGCATCAATAAAGTTGGTACCTGGGAATGGATCACCACCCATACCAATAACCAAAGATTGACCTAAGCCAACAGCAGTAGTTTGAGCAACGGCTTCATAAGTCAAGGTACCAGATTTCGAGATGACACCTACCTTACCTCTCTTGTGTATATTGGATGGCATAATACCAATCTTACATTGATCTGGGGCAATCAAACCAGGACAATTTGGACCAACTAATCTGGTCTTATCTTGACTCTTTAAAATTTGGGCAATTCTAACCATATCTTTTTGTGGGATACCTTCGGTAATAGCAACAACCAATGGAATTTCAGCACTGATTGCTTCTTCAATAGCACCTGCAGCGAGTGGTGGTGGAACAAAGATACCACTAGCAGTTGCACCAGCTTCCTTCATAGCTTCAGCAACAGTGGCGAAAACTGGTCTGTCCAAGTGGGTTTGACCAGCCTTTTTAGGATTTATACCACCAACAACTTGTGTTCCATAAGCAATAGCTTGTTCAGCATGGAAAGTAGCTTGTTTACCAGTGAACCCTTGGTAGATAACCTTAGTATCCTTGGTAACTTTCAAGTTTGGAATTGTTGATGCATAGTTTTTAACAATTGGTGACGATTTGAAACCACGAATGAATTGTTTACTCAACATGATGGAATATGTATCTGACGGGGGGTGGGAATGGGATCTAGAAGAAATCTAAGGTTGAAAAAGTTCTGGAGCGAATTTTTTGTTGGCCGACTAAATTTTTTTATGAATTTTTCTTTGTTATTTTTTTTCTTCTTCTTCTTCGTCCGGTTGTGTTGCGTTATTGTAGTTGTGTGTCGTTTGTTGAGAGAAATTATTTTTAGTTAAAGCCGGTTTAAAACGGGTGGTATTTACAACCGAGACTGTTCCAACTAGGTAACACTATAGGACTTATGACTTGTGGAGATAGATGTATCCCTATCTTAAAGGGAGCATCTACCTGCAGAGGGCGTATTTTGTAGCTGCAGCAGATACCAACGTGGGACTGAATTAAATTGACGCATCTCCGAGGTCTCTCGTCTTTTTACGCAAAATCAATTTCATTCGCCGGGTTTAGTAATGAAAGAGGGGTAGCTGCCATATTGTTGCACGTATCATCCTTCGCGTGGCTATAGGAGCTTAAGTTTTGCTCTGACTATAGTACTTTGTCTCTACTGTAAGCCAATTGAGCTGTGTGAGCTTCAGTTTAATCGCACTGTGCGTAGTAACTGTCTCTCTCATTAAGTACTACTCGCTCTACTTTTTTCTCTCTTTACCTTGGTTGTGCACCGCGAAAGATGAAAAATTGCCAAAAGCCATAGTCAAATCATCAAGTCAGCATATATACATCATCAACACTATGCTGGAGCCTATAAACCCACCAACGTCGCCACCGTATACAGAATCGGGTGCAGGGACACCTCTCCCTTCGTCTCAACCGGACTATTATCATGACCTGGAACAAGAGCCTGTATTGAAAAAGCTGAAACCTAATTCACCGGGTGGCGAGAATGGAACCCCACTGGGAACAAATACAGGCGGCGCAACGACTCCACAACCATCATCTAGCGGAGCACACCACCAACCACCGAAAAAGCTGAGTGCGGAAGCCTTAAAACGTCGTCGAGAAAACCGTCAAAGAGCAGCAGCAGCATTGGCTCAAAATTTGAAAAATTCAGGCGTAGGTCGATTTGAACAGGAAAACGGATTTGGATTGACCAGTGTACGGACTATACCGTTGATTAACCAAAAAAATTATTTCACTGAATACTTGAAGAAAGATGAACAGGTTGGATTCATCAGGAATTGGCGATTTGAACGTGATTTGGCAACAAAGTTGAAAAAATTGAAACAAAGTGGAGGTAGTCTGGAAGAGTTGAAGAAATTGGAGGAAATAAAAAACTTTGATGACTTTGACTTGAAAAATATTGAGAATGAGTTGAAACTGAAAAACGGTGGTGTTACAGCCATAGCTGATGATGATGAAGAGGACGACGATGAAGGGGAAAATGAGACCGAGGAGGTTCGACAAGAAAAGGCAAGGATTGGAGAAGATGTGCTTGTTTTGCAACCTGGGTCAGCTTATATACGTATCGGACGTGCTACTGATGCTGTACCGCTAGTGATTCCTAATGTGATAGCTGTAAAGACAACGCAAGCCACATCCGAAACTGATTTTTTTCCACAAAGGCATATCGAAGGTGACAAGGTGACCATTGATGAAGATTTTGAACTGCAACGACTTGCTGCTTCAAAAGACTTTCGTGCACGAATGAGATACTATAAGCGGAGAATATTGCCCAATTCACGAGAAACAGTGGCTAATTACAACAAAAAGCAAGAGCCTGAGACTATAGCAGACCATAATGATCCCAATAAAAAAGAATGGATCAGCCCTGATCCTGCACATAGTTACTACACAGGGGATGAGGCATTAGCGTTGAAGTTAGAACCAGGCTGGAAACTTCGTTACCCAATGATCAACTCTATTTTCAATGAATACTGTCCTGATTATAAATCACGTCAAGATTTGTTGGGGGATTTGGTGCACATAATTGAAGATGCATTGCAAAAAATGGAAATCTCCAATCTCGCCAACTTGAAGATCATGTTGGTTATACCTGATCTTTATGACAAATCATATGTAGAAACTTGGTGTGATTTGTTGCTACGCTTCATTGGATTTGGAAAAATCGGTATTCTACAAGAAGCTGTTGCTGCTACGTTTGGCGCCGGTGCTTCGACTGCATGCATAGTTGATGTTGGTGCTCAAACCACAAAAATTAGCTGCGTTGATGAAGGAATGATTATTAATGACTCGAGAATTTTGTTAAATTATGGTGGCGACGCAATCACTGACACTTTTGTTAAATTGATGTTGGAAAACTGGTTCCCGTATCGTGATATTAACTTGGCAAATTCTTATGATTGGCAGTTGGCTCAATCTTTGAAGGAGAATTTCATCACATTTCAGGACGCTGATATTGCAATACAGTTGTACAATTTTTATCAACGAAGTCCATTCAAGTCGACTGAAAAATATGAATTCAAGGTATTTGACGAGGTCATGTTGGCTCCTATGGGACTATTCTTTCCGGGACTATTTCAATCTACAAAATGCCCCTCATTGAACAGTTCTACTAAGCCCCAAAATCTCACATTGAAGCATTTGTTCCCACAGGCTTTGGATCAATACACCGGTAAACCAAATAACCCTGTCAGCAAAAGCCAAACAAGATTGAAAACAAGTTTAAACTATTGTGATATGGAAGAGCTGCAACTTCTCGTGAAGTTGGTTGAAGGAGATGATGAGGAAAACGACGAGGAAGCACTTATTGATGTACCGTTAGAGAAAGCTATTGTTGAGTCAATAACCAATGCAACATTATCTTGTGGTGACTTTACGAAAATGAAGAAATTTTACGATAACATTTTGATTGTTGGTGGTGGATTAGCCAAGATCAACGGCTACGACTTGGTCTTAACTGACAGATTGAACATTTGGAGACCTCGTGTCTTATCAACAACATCATTTGAAGAGATAGTTGACTATCTCAAACAATTGATGAGTGATGCCATAAGTCAAGCCAAACAAGCAATGCCCTCTTCCGAGGAAGCCAATCAAGAATTGGAAATTGAATTGTCACCAGAGGCACTTGATCTACATCACATTGACCAGCTAATCAGCCAAGGCTCGGTACTCCCCATCACGATTCTACCAACGCCACGTGAATTTGATCCCCTGATGTTGACTTGGAAAGGTGGCTCAGTTTACAGTAGATTGAAAGTTGTCAATGAAATGTGGATTAGCCAAAAAGATTGGGATTTATTAGGAAGTCGAAGTTTGTACTACAAGAGTATATTTAATTACTGAAAGTATGAAAGAAATACACATTTCACAAAACTCTTTTTGAAATAATTTATTAAATCAACGAAACTATACAGTAGAGCTTACTTAGTGGTT
>OGTC01000392.1_pt1 | contig 11414 bp, 11 predicted proteins | sample 1574531 | NCBI WGS metagenome assembly OGTC01 (sample SAMN03295859, study PRJEB24534) | human gut metagenome | isolation source: fecal sample 2 from infant 9 | host: Homo sapiens | place: USA: Pittsburgh, PA | collected 2014-07 | reverse complement strand
GTATCTGAGTAAGGAAGTAGGAATATGGAAAGGATGTGAAGTTGTATGAAAAAGATGATCACCATGATAGTCTGTTCAATCTCATTTCTTGTTCTATCAGCTTGTGTCAGTAAGAAAAAACTTATTCTTCCTGAACCTGAAACGATCTCTGTAATTTCTATTCAGAAAAAACTCTCTGAAAATGTTAAAACAATAACCAAGAGAGAAGAAATCTTAAAATTGATTGAGGAGATACAGAAACAGTCCAAATCTACAGCTTTTGAGAGTTTCAATGATCAACCGACAAATGTTAATGATTACATCATTATCAAATTTATTCATCAGAATGAAGAAAATGATAGTGTAGTCTATCTATATACTATGAAAGAAAAACAGTATATTGAACAATCTTATGTTGGGATTTGGCAAGTAAGTCCAGATATAGCCAATAGGATTGAAGAGGCTTATTCTAGTTGATTTATAGGGATAGAAGAAAAGTTCAGAGGTTTTTTTCATAAATTTATGGTAAATTGAATTTGTATCATGTTTTAAACGGTAAATCAAAAGGATTTGCTGTTTTTATTTGCTTGAAATCAGATAAGGACTGAAAAAAGACATCATTCTAATTCTTGGATTGGGATGTTAGCATATTCGTTTAGGTTTGAAAGTTTACTGACTTTTTTCCTTTTTGGAAAACTTCTAAAATATGGTATAATGAAAAGATAAAGAAGTTGGGGGTAGAAGATGAACATTCAACAATTACGCTATGTTGTTGCCATTGCCAATAGTGGTACTTTCCGTGAAGCTGCTGAAAAGATGTATGTTAGTCAGCCGAGTCTGTCTATTTCTGTTCGTGATTTGGAAAAAGAGTTGGGCTTTAAGATTTTCCGTCGGACCAGCTCAGGGACTTTCTTGACTCGTCGTGGTATGGAATTCTATGAAAAAGCGCAAGAATTGGTTAAAGGATTTGATATTTTTCAAAATCAGTATGCCAATCCTGAAGAAGAAAAAGATGAATTTTCCATTGCTAGTCAGCACTATGATTTCTTGCCACCGACGATTACGGCTTTTTCAGAGCGCTATCCTGACTATAAAAACTTTCGTATTTTTGAATCAACTACTGTTCAAATCTTAGACGAAGTAGCCCAAGGGCATAGTGAGATTGGGATTATCTACCTCAACAATCAAAATAAAAAGGGAATTATGCAACGGGTTGAAAAGCTGGGTCTTGAGGTCATTGAATTGATTCCCTTCCATACTCACATTTATCTTCGTGAAGGGCATCCTTTAGCCCAGAAAGAGGAATTGGTCATGGAGGATTTAGCGGATCTACCAACGGTTCGTTTCACTCAAGAGAAAGACGAGTACCTTTATTATTCAGAGAATTTTGTCGATACCAGCGCTAGCTCACAGATGTTTAATGTGACAGATCGTGCTACCTTGAATGGTATTTTGGAGCGGACAGATGCTTATGCAACAGGTTCTGGATTTTTAGATAGTGATAGTGTCAATGGCATTACAGTTATTCGCCTCAAGGATAACCTAGATAATCGCATGGTCTATGTTAAACGTGAAGAAGTGGAGCTCAGTCAAGCTGGGACTCTCTTTGTAGAAGTCATGCAAGAATATTTTAATCAGAAGAGGAAATCATGAAAAAAAGAGGAATAGTGGCAGTTATTGTATTGCTTTTGATTGCGCTGGATCAGTTAGTTAAATCCTATATCGTCCAGCAGATTCCACTGGGTGAAGTGCGCTCTTGGATTCCCAATTTCGTTAGCTTGACCTACCTGCAAAATCGAGGGGCAGCCTTTTCTATCTTACAAGATCAGCAGTTGTTATTTGCTATCATTACTCTGGTTGTCGTGGTAGGTGCCATTTGGTATCTACATAAACACATGGAGGACTCACTTTGGATGGTCTTGGGCTTGACCTTGATTATCGCAGGTGGTCTTGGAAACTTTATTGACAGGGTGAGTCAAGGTTTTGTTGTGGATATGTTCCACCTTGACTTTATCAATTTTGCAATTTTCAATGTTGCAGATAGCTATCTGACGGTTGGAGTGATTATTTTATTGATTGCAATGTTAAAAGAGGAAATAAATGGAAATTAAAATTGAAACTGGTGGCCTGCGTTTAGATAAGGCTTTGTCGGATTTGACAGAATTATCACGCAGTCTCGCAAATGAACAAATCAAATCAGGTCAGGTCTTGGTCAATGGCCAAGTCAAGAAAGCTAAATACACAGTGCAAGAGGGTGATATCGTCACTTACCATGTGCCAGAACCAGAGGTATTAGAGTATGTGGCTGAGGATATTCCGCTAGAGATTATCTACCAAGATGAGGATGTTGCTGTTGTCAACAAACCTCAGGGAATGGTGGTGCATCCAAGTGCTGGTCACACCAGTGGGACCCTAGTAAATGCCCTCATGTATCATATTAAGGACTTGTCGGGTATCAATGGGGTTCTGCGCCCAGGAATTGTTCACCGTATTGATAAGGATACGTCAGGCCTTCTCATGATTGCTAAAAATGATGAGGCGCATCTAGCACTTGCCCAAGAACTCAAGGATAAAAAGTCTCTCCGCAAATATTGGGCGATTGTTCATGGAAATCTGCCTAATGATCGTGGTGTGATTGAAGCCCCGATTGGCCGTAGTGAAAAAGACCGTAAGAAACAGGCTGTGACGGCTAAAGGGAAGCCTGCAGTGACTCGTTTCCACGTTTTGGAACGCTTTGGCGATTATAGCTTAGTGGAGTTACAACTGGAGACAGGGCGTACCCATCAAATCCGTGTTCACATGGCTTATATTGGCCATCCAGTCGCTGGCGATGAAGTCTATGGTCCTCGTAAGACACTTAAGGGGCATGGACAATTTCTTCATGCCAAGACTCTAGGTTTTACTCATCCGAGAACAGGTGAGACCTTAGAATTTACAGCAGATATCCCAGAGATTTTTAAGGAAACTTTGGAGAGGTTAAGGAAGTAAGAATGAAAAAGAAATTGATTAGTTTAGCACTTGTAGGCGCTTTTTTAGGTTTGTCATGGTATGGAAATGTTCAAGCTCAAGAAAGTTCAGGAAATAAAATCCACTTTATCAATGTTCAAGAAGGTGGCAGTGATGCGATTATTCTTGAAAGCAATGGACATTTTGCCATGGTGGATACAGGAGAAGATTATGATTTCCCAGATGGAAGTGATTCTCGTTATCCATGGAGACAGGGTATCAATACAACTTATAAGCATGTTCTAACAGACCGTGTCTTTCGTCGTTTGAAGGAATTGGGTGTCCAAAAACTTGATTTTATTTTGGTAACCCATACCCACAGTGACCATATTGGAAATGTTGATGAATTACTGTCTACCTATCCAGTTGACCGAGTCTATCTTAAGAAATATAGTGATAATCGTATTACTAAGCCTGAACGTCTTTGGGATAATCTGTATGGCTATGATAAGGTTTTACAGACTGCCGCAGAAAAAGGTGTTTCAGTGATTCAAAACATCACACAAGGAGATGCTCATTTTCAGTTTGGGGACATGGATATTCAGCTCTATAATTATGAAAATGAATATGATGAGAATGGAAATCTTAAACCTGTTTGGGATGACAATTCCAATTCCTTGATTAGTGTGGTAAAAGTCAATGGCAAGAAAATTTATCTTGGGGGCGACTTAGATAATGTTCATGGAGCAGAAGACAAGTACGGTTCTCTCATTGGAAAAGTTGATTTGATGAAGTTTAACCATCATTTAGATACAAAAAATTCTAATACAAAAAATTTTATAAGAAATTTGTCTCCTGAGATAATTGTTCAAACTTCCTCCTCACCAATTGGTTCGTATGATAGCGGTCAAGAAATAAATAGGGAATATATTAGCTGGCTTGAATCAATGGGAATTCAACATATAAACGCAGCCAGCAAAGACTATGATGCAACAGTTTTTGATATTCGACAAGACGGTTTAGTAAACATTTCAACTTCCTACAAGCATATTCCAAGTTTTCAAGCTGGTTGGCATAAGAGTGCGTATGGGAATTGGTGGTATCAAGCACCTGATTCTACAGGAGAGTATGCTGTCGGTTGGAATGAAATCGAAGGTGAATGGTATTACTTTAACCAAACGGGTATCTTGTTACAGAATCAATGGAAAAAATGGAACAATCATTGGTTTTATTTGACAGACTCTGGTGCTTCTTCTAAAAATTGGAAGAAAATTGATGGAAGCTGGTATTATTTCAACAAAGAAAATCAGATGGAAATTGGTTGGGTAAATACTGGAGGTCAATCCTATTATTTATCAAAGGATGGCTCTATGAAGACAGGCTGGCTTCAATATAAGGGGCAATGGTATTACTTTGCTCAATCAGGAGAAATGAAAACGGGCTGGGTAAAAGATAAAGAAACCTGGTACTATATGGATTCTACTGGTATCATGAAGACAGGTGAGATAGAAGTTGCAGGTCATCATTACTATCTAGAAGATTCAGGAGCTATGAAGCAAGGTTGGCTTAAAAAGGCAAATGATTGGTATTTCTACAAGACAGACGGTTCACGAGCTGTGGGTTGGATCAAGGACAAGGATAAATGGTACTTCTTGAAAGAAAATGGTCAATTACTTGTGAATGGTAAGACACCAGAAGGCTATACTGTTGATTCAAGTGGTGCCTGGTTAGTGGATGTTCCGGTAGAGAAATCTGCTACAACTAGAGATACAAGTCATTCAGAAATAAAAGAATCCAAAGAAGTAGTGAAAAAGGATTTTGAAAATAAAGAAACGAGTCAACATGAAAGTGTTGCAAGTTTTTCAACTAGTCAAGATTTGACTTCTTCAACTTCACAAAGCTCTGAAACGAGTGCAAACAAATCGGAATCAGCACAGTAGTAAAAAAGAAGGTTTTAGGGCCTTCTTTTTCCTATCAACCCTTTTCTATTTCCCGCCATTCATGTTATAATGGATAAATATGAAGAATCGGAGTGAGACTATGAAATACAAACGGATTGTCTTTAAGGTGGGGACTTCTTCTCTGACAAATGAGGATGGAAGTTTATCACGTAGTAAGGTAAAGGCTATTACCCAGCAGTTGGCTATGCTGCACGAGGCTGGTCATGAATTGATTTTGGTGTCGTCAGGTGCCATTGCTGCTGGTTTTGGAGCCTTAGGATTTAAAAAGCGTCCGACTAAGATTGCTGATAAACAGGCTTCAGCAGCGGTAGGGCAAGGGCTTTTGTTGGAAGAATACACGACCAATCTTCTCTTGCGCCAAATCGTTTCTGCACAAATCTTGCTGACCCAGGATGATTTTGTGGATAAGCGCCGTTATAAAAATGCCCATCAGGCTTTGTCAGTTCTACTTAGCCGTGGGGCAATTCCTATCATCAATGAGAATGACAGTGTCGTTATTGATGAGCTCAAGGTTGGGGACAATGATACTCTAAGTGCTCAGGTAGCAGCCATGGTCCAAGCAGACCTTTTGGTCCTCTTGACAGACGTAGACGGTCTTTATACTGGAAATCCTAATTCAGACCCAAGAGCCAAACGCTTGGAGCGAATCAAGACCATCAATCGTGAGATTATTGATATGGCTGGCGGAGCAGGTTCTTCAAATGGAACTGGAGGCATGCTAACAAAAATCAAGGCTGCAACTATTGCGACAGAATCAGGAGTTCCTGTTTATATATGTTCATCCTTGAAATCAGATGCCATGATTGAGGCGGCTGAGGAGACCAAGGATGGTTCTTACTTTGTTGCGCAAGAGAAGGGACTTCGTACCCAGAAACAATGGCTGGCTTTCTATGCTCAGAGTCAAGGTTCTATTTGGGTAGATAAAGGTGCTGCTGAAGCTCTCTCTCAACATGGAAAGAGTCTTCTCTTATCTGGTATTGTTGAAGCAGAAGGTGCCTTTTCTTACGGTGATATTGTGACAGTATTTGACAAGGAAAGTGGAAAATCACTTGGAAAAGGGCGTGTGCAATTTGGTGCATCTGCTTTGGAGGATATGTTGCGTTCTCAAAAAGCCAAGGGTGTCTTGATTCACCGTGATGACTGGATTTCCATTACTCCTGAAATCCAACTACTCTTTACAGAATTTTAGAGGTAAACTATGGTAAGTACACAAGAACAATTTGAACAGGTACAGGCTGTTAAAAAATCAATCAACACAGCTAGTGAAGAGGTGAAAAACCAAGCCTTGCTAGCCATGGCTGATCACTTATTAGCAGCTACTGAGGAAATTTTAGCGGCAAATGCCCTCGATATGGAAGAGGCAAAGGGTAAAATCTCAGATGTGATGCTGGATCGTCTTTATTTGGATGCAAGTCGTATAGAAGCGATGGCAACTGGGATTCGTGAAGTGGTTGCTTTACCAGATCCAATCGGTGAAGTTTTAGAAACCAATCAGCTTAAAAATGGTTTGGTTATCACAAAGAAACGTGTAGCTATGGGGGTTATTGGTATTATCTATGAAAGCCGTCCAAATGTGACGTCTGATGCGGCTGCTTTGGCTCTCAAGAGTGGGAATGCAGTTGTTCTTCGTAGTGGGAAAGATGCCTATCAAACAGCTCATGCTATTGTCACAGCCTTGAAAAAGGGCTTGGAGACGACTACCATTCATCCAGATGTGATTCAACTGGTGGAAGATACCAGCCGTGAAAGTAGCTATGCCATGATGAAAGCCAAGGGCTATCTAGATCTTCTTATTCCTCGTGGGGGAGCAGGTTTGATCAATGCAGTGGTTGAGAATGCGATTGTACCTGTTATCGAGACAGGAACTGGGATTGTCCATGTCTATGTGGATAAGGATGCAGATGAGGATAAGGCACTGTCTATTATCAACAATGCTAAAACTAGTCGTCCTTCTGTCTGCAATGCCATGGAGGTTCTACTTGTTCATGAAGACAAAGCAGCAAGTTTCCTTCCTCGCTTGGAGCAAGTTCTAGTTGCAGAGCGTAAGGAAGCTGGACTGGAGCCAATTCAATTCCGCTTGGATAGTAAAGCAAGTCAGTTTGTTTCAGGCCAAGCAGCTGAAGCACAAGACTTTGACACCGAGTTTTTAGACTATGTCCTAGCTGTTAAGGTTGTGAGTAGTTTAGAAGAAGCGGTTAGCCATATTGAAACCCACAGTACCCATCATTCGGATGCCATTGTGACGGAAAATGCTGAAGCTGCAGCATACTTTACAGATCAAGTGGACTCTGCAGCTGTCTATGTCAATGCCTCAACTCGTTTCACAGATGGAGGCCAATTTGGTCTTGGTTGTGAAATGGGGATTTCTACCCAGAAATTGCACGCGCGTGGTCCAATGGGCTTAAAAGAATTGACCAGCTACAAGTATGTGGTTGCTGGTGATGGGCAGATAAGGGAGTAAGAGATGAAGATTGGATTTATCGGTTTGGGGAATATGGGAGCTAGTTTGGCCAAGGCTGTTTTGCAGGCCAAGACGGGTGCTCAGATTCTCCTTGCCAATCGTAGTCAAGCTAAGGTAGATGCTTTCATTGCAGACTTTGGTGGTCAGGCTTCCACCAATGACGAAATCTTTGCAGAAGCAGATGTGATTTTTCTAGGTGTTAAACCAGCCCAGTTCTCAGACTTGCTTTCTCAATGTCAGACCATTCTTGAAAAACGAGAGAGTCTTCTTTTGATTTCCATGGCAGCTGGATTGACTTTAGAAAAACTAGCAAGTCTTATCCCAAATCAACACAGAATTATTCGTATGATGCCAAATACTCCTGCTTCTATCGGTCAAGGAGTGATTAGTTATGCCTTGTCTCCTAATTGCAGGGCTGAGGACGGTGAGCTATTTTGTCAACTTTTAACTAAGGCTGGTCTCTTGGTTGAACTTGGGGAAAGCTTAATCGATGCAGCGACAGGTCTTGCAGGCTGTGGACCGGCTTTTGTCTATCTCTTTATTGAGGCCTTGGCAGATGCAGGTGTTCAGACAGGATTGCCACGAGAAATAGCTTTAAAAATGGCAGCACAAACTGTGGTAGGAGCTGGGCAATTGGTCCTTGAAAGTCAGCAACATCCTGGGGTCTTAAAAGATCAAGTTTGTAGCCCAGGTGGTTCGACTATCGCTGGTGTAGCAAGCCTAGAAGCGCATGCTTTTCGAGGAACGGTCATGGATGCAGTTGGTCAAGCCTACAAACGAACACAAGAACTAGGTAAATAAGAGGTGGCTTTGTCTGCCTCTTTTATGGTGGTTGATACTCTTCGAAAATCTCTTCAAACTGCGTCAGCTTCCATCTGCAACCTCAAAACAGTGTTTTGAGCAACCTGCGGTTAGCTTCCTAGTTTGCTCTTTGATTTTCATTGAGTATGAAATGAGAAGACAAAAAGATTGTCACAAACCTCTATTTTTTTGATAGAATAGAAGTAGTAAAAAAGAAATGAGTTAGATATGTCAAAAGGATTTTTAGTCTCTCTTGAGGGACCAGAGGGAGCAGGCAAGACCAGTGTTTTAGAGGCTCTGCTCCCAATTTTAGAGGAAAAAGGGGTAGAGGTGCTGACGACCCGTGAGCCAGGTGGAGTCTTGATTGGGGAGAAGATTCGTCAAGTGATTTTGGACCCAAGTCATACTCAGATGGATCCTAAAACAGAGCTCCTTCTCTATATCGCCAGTCGTAGACAGCACTTGGTGGAAAAAGTTCTTCCAGCACTTGAAGCTGGCAAGTTGGTCATTATGGACCGCTTCATCGATAGTTCCGTTGCCTATCAGGGATTTGGTCGTGGCTTGGATATTGACGCCATTGATTGGCTCAATCGGTTTGCGACAGATGGCCTTAAACCCGATTTGACACTCTATTTTGACATCGAGGTGGAAGAAGGACTGGCTCGCATTGCTGCTAATAGTGACCGCGAGGTCAATCGTTTGGACTTGGAAGGGTTGGACTTGCATAAAAAAGTCCGTCAAGGTTACCTTTCTCTTCTGGACAAAGAAGGAAATCGCATTGTCAAGATTGATGCGAGTCTTCCATTGGAGCAAGTTGTGGAAACAACCAAGGCTGTCTTGTTTGACAGAATGGGCTTGGTCAAATGAAACAAGATCAACTAAAGGCTTGGCAACCAGACCAGTTTGACCGCTTTGTCCGTATCCTAGAACAAGACCAGCTCAATCATGCCTACCTCTTTTCAGGTTTCTTTGGAAGCTTGGAAATGGCGCAGTTTTTGGCTAAGAGCCTTTTTTGTACAGATAAAGTAGGTGTGTTGCCATGTGAGAAATGCCGAAATTGTAAGCTGATTGAACAGGGAGAATTTCCCGATGTCACCTTGATTAAGCCAGTCAATCAGGTCATCAAGACAGAACGGATTCGAGAATTGGTGGGGCAGTTTTCTCAAGCAGGGATTGAAAGCCAGCAGCAGGTCTTTATTATCGAGCAAGCTGAGAAAATGCATCCTAACGCAGCCAATTCTTTGCTCAAGGTCATCGAAGAACCCCAGAGTGAGGTTTACATTTTCTTCTTGACTAGCGATGAGGAAAAGATGTTACCGACAATTCGAAGTCGGACTCAGATTTTCCACTTTACAAAGCAAGAAGAAAAGCTCATCTTGCTCTTAGAACAAATGGGACTGGTTAAGAAAAAAGCGACTCTTTTAGCCCAGTTTAGTCAATCGCGAGCTGAAGCAGAAAAGTTGGCCAATCAGGCAAGTTTTTGGACCTTGGTCGATGAAAGTGAACGCCTGCTGACTGGGTTATTAGCTAAGAAAAAAGAAAGTTATCTGCAAGTTGCTAAATTAGCCAACTTGGCAGATGACAAGGAAAAACAGGATCAGGTCTTGCGAATCCTTGAAGTCCTCTGTGGGCAGGACCTTCTGCAAGTAAGAGTAAGGGTGATTCTACAAGATTTGTTAGAAGCTAGAAAAATGTGGCAAGCTAATGTCAGCTTTCAAAATGCCATGGAATATCTGGTTTTGAAAGAAATGTAAATTCAAAAATGAACGATAAAGAAAGGAAAGAGCTGGTTTATGGACAAAAAAGAATTATTTGACGCGCTGGATGATTTTTCCCAACAGTTATTGGTGACCTTGGCCGATGTGGAAGCCATCAAGAAAAATCTCAAGAGCCTGGTAGAGGAAAATACAGCTCTTCGTTTGGAAAATAGTAAGTTGCGCGAACGCTTGGGTGAGGTGGAAGCAGACGCCCCTGTCAAGGCTAAGCATGTTCGTGAAAGTGTCCGTCGAATTTATAAAGATGGTTTTCACGTATGTAATGATTTTTATGGACAACGTCGAGAACAGGACGAAGAATGTATGTTCTGTGACGAGTTGCTATACAGGGAGTAAGCATGCAGATTCAAAAAAGTTTTAAGGGGCAGTCTCCCTATGGCAAGCTGTATCTAGTGGCAACGCCGATTGGTAATTTAGATGATATGACCTTTCGTGCTATCCAGACCTTGAAAGAAGTGGATTGGATTGCTGCTGAGGACACGCGTAATACAGGTCTTTTGCTCAAGCATTTTGATATTTCGACCAAGCAGATTAGTTTTCATGAGCACAATGCCAAGGAAAAAATTCCTGATTTGATTGGTTTCTTGAAAGCAGGGCAAAGTATTGCTCAGGTCTCCGATGCAGGTCTGCCTAGCATCTCAGACCCTGGTCATGATTTAGTCAAGGCAGCGATTGAGGAAGAGATTGCAGTTGTCACAGTTCCAGGTGCCTCTGCAGGAATTTCTGCCTTGATTGCCAGTGGTTTAGCGCCACAGCCACATATCTTTTACGGCTTTTTACCGAGAAAATCAGGCCAGCAAAAGCAATTTTTCGACTCGAAAAAAGACTATCCTGAAACTCAGATTTTCTATGAATCGCCCCATCGTGTGGCAGATACGTTGGAAAATATGCTAGAAGTCTATGGTGACCGCTCGGTGGTCTTGGTTAGAGAATTGACCAAAATCTATGAAGAATACCAACGCGGTATCATTTCTGAGTTATTAGAAAGCATTGCTGAAACGCCACTCAAGGGAGAATGCCTTCTCATCGTTGAAGGTGCCAGTCAGGATGTGGAGGAAAAAGATGAGGAGGACTTATTTTCAGAAATCCAAGCCCGTATCCAGCAAGGCATGAAGAAAAATCAAGCTATCAAGGAAGTCGCTAAGATTTACCAGTGGAATAAAAGCCAGCTTTACGCTGCCTACCATGACTGGGAAGAAAATCAAGAAAATGACTAAACAGGGAAGTTTGCCTTCTTCCCTTTTTTTGTTATACTAGTAGAAGAAAAAAATAGAAAGATTTGTGGGAGTGAAAAAGTCTGGGGGACTTTTTCAGCCTGAGCCAGGAAATTCGAAAGCGAAGTAAGTCCTGTGGAGTTTTTCAGTCTGAGCCAAGAAACTCGAAAGCGAAGTAAATCCGATTGGCTTTTTCAATGTGAAACTTGTCTTCACACTCCCAAAGAGGTATTAGTGTCGTGTCTCAATCTTATATCAATGTTATCGGTGCTGGTTT
>OGTC01000390.1_pt1 | contig 11431 bp, 7 predicted proteins | sample 1574531 | NCBI WGS metagenome assembly OGTC01 (sample SAMN03295859, study PRJEB24534) | human gut metagenome | isolation source: fecal sample 2 from infant 9 | host: Homo sapiens | place: USA: Pittsburgh, PA | collected 2014-07 | reverse complement strand
CCCCTCCCCCCACACACACACACGTCATCCCCTCATCTCCGCCCTCCGAAACTTTGTTTTGGTGATAACATCTTGCCGAAGAAAAAGGCACGTCCAATAAGAAAAGCTCCGGAATGGGTGTCATGACCAAGAGGGGAAGAGAAAACGGTGAGGGGAAAGCAGCAATTCTCTTTAGTTTGGCAATCACAACCCCCCTCAGAAGTCTTTGCAATTGAAGTTGACTGAGGGTATAAAAAGAGGTAAAAACGAGTCACCCCTTGCAAGAGTGAATGGGTTTTTGCGCCAATTTTCTACCATCACAAATATGAATGATCCTAAAGATACGGCCACTGCCACGGTGGACGAATTGACTCCGTATGATAGTGCCAGTAATGGTTCAACCCGTCCTTCCAAAAATGATTTGTTCAATGATAAACCCGATTTATCAGCCAAAGGTGTATCCAAATACCTTTCAACACGGTTGCCTACTTTGCTTGATATACCATGGCGCCACACAGATGAGAAGTGGTATAACGTAATCAACCCTATCCCAGCATTGAAGGAGATGACATGGATGCAATGGAATTTTTACTTGTGTGGATATTGTGGTTGGGCAATTGATGCTATGGATTTCTTTTGTGTGTCAGTTGCTGTTCCTGAAATCGCTGTTACTTTAGGCGTTAGTGTTACTGATATCACTTGGGGTATGACTTTGGTCTTGATGTTTAGGTCCATTGGTGCCGTTATATTTGGTATTGCTTCTGATCGATATGGTCGAAAATGGACATTTATTGTTCTTTGTGCATTGTTTGTTGTTGTTGAAATTGGCACTGGGTTGGTGCAGACATATCACCAGTTTCTTGGTGTCAGAGCACTATTTGGAATATTGATGGGTAGTATGTTGCCAGTGACCATGGTTACTTCATTGGAAGTACAACCAGTTGTGGCTAGATCGGTATTGTCGGGATTCTTCTTACCTGGTTATTCATTTGGTTATATCTTAGCAATGGTATTCTACCGTGCTTTCTCGGGTACTTTTAGAGAAGGGGAAGGATGGAGAAGTTTGTTCTGGTTTAGTGGTGGGTTGAGTGTCTTGTTGGTTGTTTGGAGATTATTGCTTCCAGAATCACCGGTGTTTCTCAAAATGAAGGCCAAAAAGAAGAGATTCAATGAAAAGAATAAAGTTAAACACAAGTATATTGATACTAGTGTATTTCAAACATTGAAGACCGAGTGGTTATTATTCATCTATCTTGTTTTGTTGTATAGTGGTTGGAACTTCACCACACATGGAGCTCAAGATTTGTATGTGACAATGATTACCAATCAATTTGGAGTGGGGTTGGATTTGAAAACAATTATAGTTGTCGTTAGCAACATTGGTGGTATGGTTGGTGGTATCGTGATGGGCTCGCTTTCCGAATTGCTTGGGAGAAGATTGACGGTGATTATCTGTATGGTCTGGTGTTGTGCATTTGTATACCCTTCCTTTTACAATGCCGACAAAAATTGGTGGGCCTATGTCATGTTGAATGTGGGTGTTATGGGTGCATGGGGAATCGGTCCAATTTATTTATTGGAAATGGTCAACAAAGCCAACAGAACTTTATTAGCAGGCTTGGCTTATCAGTTGGGTAATTTGGTCAGTTCAGCTAGTGCTACAATTGAAGCTCGTCTCGGTGAAGAATTCCCACTTGAAGGATTTGAAAATGGAGTTTATGATTATGGTAAAGTCATGTGCATTTTTTCAGCAGCTGTTTCAATTTACATGATTATCTGTATATTTTTGGGCCCTGAAAGGTTTCATGCTAATATGCATGTTATTGACTCGGATGAGGAGCTTGAAGAAGGGGAAATGGATAGTGATAAGAATGCGTCCAATAATGATCAAAAGATTGCAACCAAGTAGGGAGATATCTAAGACGTAAAATTAATATGATTGATGATGTTTTTTTATTTCAAAAGTAGCAACGTTATTTAGTGTCGTGCATGCAACTCTTCTTGCTATAAGTTGGCTATGTAAAAACGCTTCGTGGTAACCCCTATTTGAGCTATAGAAAGATATCTTTGTTGGTGGGTGCTGTAGGATAAACATCAAATCACAAAAACTTTGAAATTTAGTCGTGCCTCACGCAGAACGGGGATTAATGAAGCGCCTAAGCCTTACCACAGTATAAATAGAAGTGAATCGCCAATGTGCTTTATAATGTTCGATGAGTATACTAGATAAACTTAGATACGACAGATATGGCAGATCTCCATAGGATATTAACACCGTTATCATTAGAGAGGTATAGCTCATGGCCAAAAGTAATTGACCCTTACACATACGAGTTCGTTGGACCTGGTGAAAGCGATTATGAAATAATAATCCAAACGATGAAAGAAGACGGCACTGTTACTGATTCTATCAGATTAAACACTACAGTACATGCAGATGATTGGTTGAACAAAGTTGTCGCCCAGTTGAATTCAGAAGACGCTGGCAATGAAAATGTTACATGTGAGCTGAATGTTGGTGACAAATGAAATACGTCGAAGATATCATTTCCATGTGTTTTTTAAATTGGGTTAAGTACGGAAGTATGTGTGTTATAATTGTGTTGAGCTCATATTATCACGTGTAAGCTCTTTTACAAATAAAACATTTTCTTTTCATTGATACTCTTTGAATTGAGTTCTTCTTGCTATCTGTTGGCAATCTGTGGGCGATTATTTTGAAACAATAACTTTATCTTTTAGTCTTATTAGGTGACACTTCACGGAGATACCTTCAATCATATTGTAGCCGACCTTTTAAACAATAAAAATGCTAATTCATTAAACTTGAATTTTTGTTGGATATATGGTTAGTTAAGACTGATTACATTTTTACCCAATCAAATCAAGTTCAGAGAAAACAAGCATGATGACACGATGAATTTTGATATTTGTTGGTCAAGAGTTGCGCTCTGGACGTGATTGTTTGAAGTATACAAATCCTAGGGTGTTATGAAATTAAGCGCTATATACAAAAGATTACACAAGAAAGATTGAGACGCAATAAAAGTATGTGAAAAAGCTGTTATTGTGTAAATTAACAATGTGCACCAACTTGGCGTTGCTTTGTCTACTGCTACAACCGAAATCAATCCAGCATACTAAATAATCAAATAAGTACCGGTGCTCAAGTATCGGATCAAATCAATCAAGAATCAGCAGCAATTACAAAACTATTCGAATTAACCAATCTACGTAGTTACGAAAGCAACAGGCAGTGACTATAAAGTAATTGTTATTTTGTAGGAAAATAAAACAATCTCGCCACTTTTCTACAACTAAATTCTGTAAAAGGTAATCAGAAGCTGCTCGTGCTCTTGACTAAACTCCGCGAACCTTGCTCAGTGATTTGCCAACATGGTCAGGACTGGTTATCCGGTTTTCGGTATGTCACAAACTTGAATTTAATTAAAAATGTCAAAAAAAATGCGATAACTAAAAATAGACGCACTCCACGTGAGCGCAAAAAATAATAGATCACATATGGAAACACAATTTAAACCCTGTGGAGGTTGAAGTTAATGGTTGTTGAAGCCCTTAAACCTTACCACAGTATAAATAGAAGTGAATCGCCAATGTGCTTTATAATGTTCGATGAGTATACTAGATAAACTTAGATACGACAGATATGGCAGATCTCCATAGGATATTAACACCGTTATCATTAGAGAGGTATAGCTCATGGCCAAAAGTAATTGACCCTTACACATACGAGTTCGTTGGACCTGGTGAAAGCGATTATGAAATAATAATCCAAACGATGAAAGAAGACGGCACTGTTACTGATTCTATCAGATTAAACACTACAGTACATGCAGATGATTGGTTGAACAAAGTTGTCGCCCAGTTGAATTCAGAAGATGCTTCCAACGATGGTTCTGCTACCTGGGAACTGAGTAATGTGGAAGCGGTTGGAACATCGACAACAAGCACGGACAATGATAACAATTTCCCTAAAATTGCCCTCTCATCATGCAGCCAATTTTGCAACTATTATTTTCATTGCAGGTATGACTGTACTAAGTGCAAGTCATATTATGGTTCACTAGCAGGTCACACACATCGTAAACGTTGTGTTAGATGATTGAAGGCACATAGGAAAGGTAACAAGAAAGGTGCAACAAAAGAGAGAAAAGGCAAAAAATAACACAAACACAATCAATTATATCTTCAGGTTATTTTCATTTCGGTTTATCCAATTTGCGAGAAATCCATTATTTTTAAATACAGTTTATTTCGTCGTGACTTCCATTTATTTGCCTATGTATATATCAAACATACTTTTTGTTTCAATTTTACTAGTACTGAAAACCTCTCCTCAGTTGCTCATATTTGTGTAAATGCGTCTTCAAAGTTTAAACAATTTTGAAGTGGAAGTTTCAACACTAGGCCAGTTCACACTGATTAGAGCTACATCATTGTCAGAATTGTGGAGAAATTACTGGGACAGTTTTATTTGCAACCCTCTCCTTCTCTGACTCTGAGTGATATTCTGTGAAAAGGGTCGATGCTTTTTGCAGTATTTTGTTAGTTTGTGTTGATTTAGGTCGTCGTTGTATTCAATGAAGCCATAAGACGCTATATAGCTAGGTTGGCCTCTAGTGCAACATACTTTGTTTCTGCTCGTGTTGAGTGCCTTGTATTGCTTTGCGTTTGGTAGTTGTCACTTCCGTATGACATTTGAGGCAATACTTGTAATTATTCAGCATCAGGAGTAACTATCTTTCAAACCCGAATCAAAGTACCTCATAGTTTCATTCACGTTTGAAATGTTTCGCTAAACATATTAGCGTTCTTCAACGACAGTTTGCAATCAACTTGGTGCAAAAAATTTGTGAAAATTTACAAAACTTGCGCATCTCTTAAGCACACAACTCAAGAAAAAACGACCAAAACTTACTTACCAACCAAGCTTAAAAGAGACCAATAAACTGACTAATATCTTCAAATTGCACATTTCAAGGATAATTCAAAAGCGAGAAAGTCACAGAATTTACAAGGTGGGGAGAAGCACGTAGATCCCAATCAGCAAGATCAGCCTGCGTGGCGAAATGGTTATCGCTTTTGACTTCTAATCAAAGGATTCCGGGTTCGAATCCCGGCGTGGGTTGAAACTTTCACTTTGCGGCTTTAGCTCACCTGGGAGAGCGTCAGACTGAAGATCTGGAGGTACTGTGTTCGAGCCACAGAAGCCGCATATTTTTTTTTTTCTTTTCTTAAACTTCGTGTGTGGTGGTGTTTGATGGAGTAGTGTTGTCGTATTATCTGTAGTATCTTTGTTTGTTCCTTTTTTTTTTTTTTTTTTTTCTCTTTTTGCAGCAGAAAGTAAGGAATGGTTAGTTTTGAAAACAAAATTCTGGCTGATGCATTTAACTGGACAAGAGAGGCCAAGAAAAGAGAAATGAGTGGGGAGCCAGTAGTCAGAGTTTTGTTCAGGTACCATCAAAGTCACCAATAAAATTGTCAAAATAAGTATATAAAACGAAATATACAGTCTTCTCCTTCTCCATGTTCAATACATTAGGTATAATTGATCACCATCAGATTCAAAACAGCTCTCCATTGAACAAGAGGAATCAAAGTGGTTATAATCTTCATTTTGTAAAATATTTAAAAAATCATCATCATTCCAATCCAAGTCAACACTGGACCCTAATTTAATTTTATCGCCAGACATTCCCAGGCCAACGGTGGTGGTGGATACTTCAGTAGTGGTCATGAATAAGATGTTCTCCACAAGTTTCACATGACATTGATAGTTTGCCTCCTGGTTCAATTGTTGATTCAATTGTTTGATTTCTTGATTTTCAAATTCAATCGATTGTCGATTACTCATTGGACACATTTGCGACTGTGATTGTGATTGTGATTGCGAAATTGGTAATGATGCAGAGTCGATGCTCAACTTGTTGATGAATTCGTGCAAATTGTACAAGTTTGTCGTGCGATGCAATTTTTTAGGGATTGATGTGGATATGATGGATGAGGATGGTGATTCGGGCATGATTGAATTTGATTTGTGCCTTGTTTGGGTATTGTTGGTGGTAAATTTGGAATTTTTGGTGTGGTATGTATAGTTTGAATGTTCGTTACTTGTTTCTGCTGTGTGAATCGATGAAAGGTCTGAAGATGTACCATCTTCACTATTACCGCCATCATCATCAACACAATTGATTGAAGATTGGTCAAAAATGGAGTCTGATTGTGATGAAATCGTTACCGGGCTGATATGGGTAGATGTAAACGCAGTCGTAGTCGCAGTCGTAGCCGCATTCGCATTCGCATTCGCATTCGCATTTGCATTTGCATGATGATTATTGGTGATGGTTTTGTTATTATGAACTTGGACATTGTTACCAGCAACATAGGAATACCTATTGTTAGTTCTAAGCATTCTTGCAGTTGCCATTGCAGCCAAGTTGGTGGCCGCTGCTGCCTTAGATTCCGAATTCGAGAAAATGATAGATGAACGACGGTTCAAATTAGGCGTGCTCGATCTAGTCTTCAACTTGGAGTTTTGATGATGGGTTTGTTGTCGCTGGTACATATTTTCTTTATCATCACAATCGGGCGATTCCAATAAAGTTTTAGTTGTAGCAGTTGTGGTGGCGGAGGTATCTGATTGTTGATTCATTATAGGTGAAGATATTTTCAAGTTAAGTGCAGATATACTAGTACTCAAGGGACGTGATTTCCTCTTTTCTTGTACGTCAGTGGATCCAGTTCCGTTATTACTCAGTCTTTTGAAAGCACTGAATAGTTTCGAAGTGGATGAGGTCTTTTTCTCGTTGATATCGGATATACTTTGACTGCGCAACATAGTGGCTAGAAGGCGGAGGAGGAGAAAAAGGTGGTGGAAAGGGAAATAGGGCAGGAGGCAGTAGCTGTGGTTGCAGTTGTCGGGTGTAGTTGGTGGTACAGTTTTCTCGTGTGATTTTGGTTATCGAACGAGTTTGAACAGGAAAAAGGCAGTTGCTAATTATAATTTTCAGCCTTGTATAATATTATATATCGTGAACAAAATGTAACTTCAAACTAGCAGCTCTGAAGGAATGATTGGTGTCTTCTTGTTGATAGTGATCTAATTCTCCACAGTGTTTACCCAAGAGTATCAAGTCGAATGAGTTGTGATATATATATATATACATATATATATATAGTCTGTCTCCTTCCTTTCAACTTCTTTAGCCTTCCTTTTTTGTCAGTTCTTTGATTGATTTGTTTACATTGTTTTTATTGATTACACAAAAGGCATAATGTAACTCCTTTCGATGTACTTTTACATACAATATGTAGAATATTACACAAAAACACGAAAAATCAATCGTAATTTTCCAATTACTACTTCTGTCATAATTATAAATACATCGGTTTGTAGCAAACAATAACAGCTAACCAATACATCACGTGATACCCCCGCAATCAACTGGACACCATCGCCCTGTTCCAATACCATAAACGCATCCATCTTCATTAACACTTTACTGAATCCAACTATCTTTCCCACTGTCTGAAGTTCAAAAGAGAAATACAATCAATAAAAACGCCTTTGAACTGACTGCATTTTTATTTTTTTTAATTTTTTTGGTCTAAATGGTTTAGAACAAGCCTAAAAAAGAACTATCCGATTTCGTTTAAACGAGCCAATTAATTATATGTAGCTACTCTTGAGCGTTTAAAAGAACATTCAGTCCAGTAATATGACGAACAACAAGTTCATTTTAAAGCCTCATGAGGCTAATCTTTGCTATAACCCTCTCTTTCTTTTTACTCTTTACACAAATCTCCTTTACAAAATCATCGTCAATCAACTAATGACCAATCAAATTACCCAACTTTTGATTACTCACCTTTATAAGTGCAATCACTTTGGCAGCAATATGTGCATTACGGTATCACATTCTCACCATATTTGTAAAATGGAATTACAATATAGTTTTTGGTTTTGGGTTATCATCACACAAAAGAATCCTTTTTTCCCTTTAAACAATACCAAATTGACAAAAAAAAAAAACAAAATAACATGCGCTCAAGGATACGCGTGGCGCGTTTTTCTTTTTTTTCTTTTTTGTTTTAAAGAATCTCACAAATGTGGTGTAAGCATCAATACATGTATGGAACGTAGTGGCACAAGTATATCGTCATTGGCACTCACTTTCAGAGTTATGGGTTCAATGATATCTCATATTAGAACAGACTCAACTATGTTATTCTTCTTTACTCTGTTCAATTTTATTAATTACTTTATTCAAGTGTGTCTTATATCCAAAAAGGAATATCCAATAACATCTCCTAAACCTCATCGGTCCACCTCACTGTTTCCAAAAGTTAAACTTTGTTTGATCCTGCATAACATAATCATCATCATACAGCACCAGACTCAACTTATCATCGCCATCATCTCTTTTACTGTTTCCCACCCATTCATTCAATTGTCTATACTCATCATCACGAACTTTTTTCTTCATGTACTCGTCATCATAATCATCTTCATCAGGACTTTCAATAGCAGAGCCTCCGTTTTCATCGCTCTTCCCCACCGCGGGACACAATTGTGAATAAATCGGATGCTCATTCTTGAATCGTGTCAATCGAAACCTACTCTTTTTAAAATAATCTTGCTTGGGCACCGGTTGTCCATATTTGTCCAATCCACTAAACGTCTTTGCAATATAATTAGTTATAGGATCACGAACAATTGCTTTAACACCAGGGAACAAGTACAATTTGATTAGTTCATTGGTATGTTTGCCGCCAACTGGTTTCAAGTTGAGATATCCGAAGTTTTCAAACACTAGATCAATAGTTCCATAAAATGGTGGGATTAGAAACTTGTTGTAGTCTAGAAGTGTTTTGCCATTGATGTTGATGGCGAATTTATTTTGTAGTGGTTGTGGTACTCCATTCTGCAATAATGTGTCAACTTTGTGTATATTACTGAATATATGTGGTTGGATATTGGTGACATTACGCAACTGGTATATGGCGCTTCTAGGTAACTGTAAAAACCCCAACCCTTCCAAATTGACAACTTGAGGTCCTTTGATGGTCACATAAGGTGACTTGTACAATCCTTTGGTAAATGTTGATGCGCCTTTAATTAACCGATGAATATCTTTTGAAGATTTAAATGAATCGTATAATTTGTGCATGGTTTTGGAATCCGAATTGAATCCTGGTACGTCATAAACCAATTTCAACCCGATTTCCACGGGGATGATATCACGAGTGAACCCCGGTAAATATGAAATTCCAGGACCGACTTTATTCATAAATGACGTGACAAATTTTTGTTTCACTTTATTGATCAAACTTGGTGGCAATTTGACATTTTCATGTTTACTATTCAATTGCAACTGTTTTTTCTTTTGCAATTCTTCATCAAGTAAAAGGCTCTTGATTAGTGTTGATTTACCACAATTGGCGTTACCTATAATGTAGGATCCATTAGGTATGAAATGATACAATTGTTGACATGACCAATTATTTTTACCCAGTGATATGAAAACATGGTTGCGAGGCACTCCATATTTGATGTATAAATAATCTTGAATAAATTGTTTGGTGTAATTTTGTGACGCCTCTTTAGTCTTTTCAATTAAATTATCAGTCTTGGTCATGATGAAGTATACATATTGAGGTTGACGATAATTGAAAATATCGGGATTGATACCCATGGGGAAATCACTAGCACTGAATAAATAAACCACTGGTGAGTCAATGGGGATGTTGTTTAGAACATGATTTAGTTGATCAATGGGATAATTTTTCGAATCCATTTCGTAGTTGGAATTGTATGTCATTTGTCGACATCGAATACAATCATGGCTATTTTCGTCTGGTTCAACCGTATACAATTTCTCAATTACTTGACGTACAGTTTCACCATCCTGATTAACTGAGGAGGAAAAAGAAGAAGAAGAAGAAGAAGAGGAGCAAGAGAAAGCATCTTGCTTCTTTTCTGGTGGATTTGTAGTAAATGTGTTACTTAGTAATAATTCCTGCTCCTCTGGAGGTAATTCATTTTTCAACTTATCAAACACTTGGTTCTCGTGTTTAATATACTTTTTATCATTTGATTTAGACGTGGCTTCATTCTTTGGTTGAATAAAGTAACCAGGCTTTGTGGGATCAGTAGTTTGTAATCGAATTCCACATGACCGACACTTTGGCTCTAATTTGTACAAAAATGGTAATGCGATGTTTGATTGTCTTCTTATGAATGTATGAAGAAAGGAAGTGGAAACTGGAGTTTTCAATAACAGTCGTAGCATCATTGCCGTTGTTGAGTGTGTATACCTTTGATGGGCATCGCTTCTAATTACACACAATTTCTATTTTTTACTTTGAAATCTATGCGTTGTCGCGAATATTCAATGTCGCAAGACTTGGTAGTGACACAGGTCTAATACTGCGAAAATAACATGCAACTGTTGAGTTAATTTGCATGCATTAGACATGTGCTTCAAGGTAGTGTGTATCTGTAAGGGAGCTTTTCAACAACCACACGTTTCCAGAAACTGTTCCCTTTATGTGTGGGGGGATTCATAATAGAGAGAGTAATTTGTAGAAGTGGTCAAACTTGATCATGGTTCGTGAATGGTACGTCAAAGTATATCGTGTCTTGTGTAAACATGTTTTAAAAAGTTATGCAACAGTGTAATACTGGCACAAAGTAGTTTGTTTGATTGGCTCTTTTTTTACTAGTCAAGAAAGGAGGGGAGGTGTTACATAGGCATCTCTATTTCAAGTCGTCGTTGTGCACTGTTTTGTTTTGTCTATGGGCTTTTAGTTGTGGTTTGTATTGGCTCATAACCATTTTGGTTATTTATTTGTTATGCAATGGTTTTATACATATATGTAGGGAAGGACAAAAGGAAGTTGGATGATTTTGTTTCCAATGAGTATACAGAAAGAGTAGTGTTCTAATGTGATTTTATAGGGCTAGAGTCAGTTACATAACATTTGAGAAGAGGCACTTTTATACATATCATAAAAGCTAGACTTTTTATCAACTAGTGAAATCTATTTCCTCCCCCCTCTCGGTTAAAATGGTCAACAGTTTTTTTTTTGATCTGCAGTATCGGACTTAAGCGGAGTTGTCTTAGATAAATATTTAGTGTTATCATCATCATCATTATTATTATAAGTTATTATTATAAGTTATTATTTATTTTATTGATTAAACGAAAGGAATATTATTTCAATTAAACTCCATCACATTTGTGTAGTAAAGGAATTTTAGTTACAGAAGTAGAAAAAAAAAAAAAAAAAAATTTTTAATAATATAATAATATAATACACATGTATAAAAATTCCTCATCGGGTAAACAAGGAGCCCAAAATAAAAATAAAATAAAAATAAATTCAAACAATAGAAGGGAAAAAAAAGAAAAAAAAAAAAAAAAAAAAA
>OGTC01000388.1_pt1 | contig 11742 bp, 6 predicted proteins | sample 1574531 | NCBI WGS metagenome assembly OGTC01 (sample SAMN03295859, study PRJEB24534) | human gut metagenome | isolation source: fecal sample 2 from infant 9 | host: Homo sapiens | place: USA: Pittsburgh, PA | collected 2014-07 | reverse complement strand
CTTTACAAACAAAAACAAAAAAAAAAAAAAAAAAAACAAGAATGATATGCAAAAGATGCAAAAATAGACAGAGACTTCTTCAATATGGTATAATTTCATATTTTTCACTCTCTAAGTCTATGATGCAACAATAGGATGCACTAGTAGAGCACCGTAGAATTCGTTGTAAGAAGATGTAAGTTCTACCAATTGGTCAAAGCACACCACCTTTCTAGTTTCAAATTTGCTATTAGCATCGTCTTGCAAGTGTAGTGGTCAGCGGGATGGTCTTTAATTGGTTCGCTATATATTTTAAACATCCTAGATATGCCAAATTGTTCTCAAAAAATTGAAGTTAACAGATCTGATAAAGGTCACGTGGTATGTAGTAATAGGGCTACTGCCCTCTAGTCTTACGCCGTTTTGTTGAGCTACCATTTGCAGTCAATCCCGTTTCCCGTCTATATTGAGGTGACTCCTCTTCCAATTTCTTCAAAAGACGTTCTTGATTCATCATTGACTCGGCGTCCTCGTACCTAACTTGCGAAGACAAGTCTTCATCGTTTGTGACATCACAATTTAACCCAGCCCCTACCGCATCAGTACCTTCTCTTTCATCGTCATCTTCATCGTCCATAATAATGGTTGATCTTGATGTCATGGATGCATCCGTAAGCTTACTTCTCATTGACAGTGGCGACACGCTTCCCATTAATTTGCCATATTTCTGTTTTGGCCTAGACTTTCTCGGGGAGGGCAATCTGACACCACCACCATCATCATGATCATCATCAATGATGGTGTTTTTGCTGATTTCGCCACTGTCTTTGATTGGCCCCGAATCACCCATACTCTTGATATACTCAATCAATGATTTTGGCCGGATGTAATTGATTGGTGCATGAATACACCATTGTGGATCGTTCAATTCGGGAATTATTAGTGCAGATTTGTATTGTGATTTTTCAAATATCTCCCACAAGAAGGCAATAGATACCACAGGGATACTCCATTTCTTGGCAGCATCAATCTTGTTCTTTGCCGATAGCAAGGATACTGAAGATTGACCCGATTGATACGTTGGACAATTGAGTATATCCTTGTATGGGTATTGAAACAACTTTGGTGAATTTTTCATAAAGCTCTCTTTAAATAGGTTGACATTGAGAATTAACAAATCACGCAGCTCCGAAAATGATTCGCAGTATTCAAGGTTGAGAAACTTGATTAGCTTTTCTATATGTAACAATTCAATACCGGTGAAGCCTGTGGTTGACACTTTAAACTTTCTCGACGAGTTCATCAACCCTTTTATTGGTTGTCCCCATCGGTCCAACACCACTTTCTTGTAAAACATGCATCGTTCAATGAAAAACTCAGTCACGACTTTAATATCTCCACTCGTAACCATCAGTTTGATGCCACTGGGTAAGGCTCGCAACAAATAGGACGCTTCGCTTCCTCTGTTTGCGGGGATAATTATATGAGACATGGAGGTGTCGTCAACATCTGTAGTGATCTCCCCTTGAAATGCTTCAATACCGCCACTCAACAAATCAGATTCTCTTACCGTGAATCCAACTAGCAAAAATTTGAATCCGAGGAACAAGCTACTTCTCGCCATTCCTACAACAGGCTTTACATATTCAATCTCCTCGTAATTCTCAGAGTCACTTTCTTCGTCCCACGTTTTATCTACCGCCATAGGTCCTTTTTTTTCATAACTTGTGTGGTCCATAATGGAATTCCATATCTCTGTTCTTTTCCCACGCTTGAGCTTTTTTGGTTCTTCAACAGCTTGTCTTGGCAATTGTCTAGTCGTTGGTCTCTTCTCTTTGTTAAACAACTCCAACCAAACGTTGCATCCGTTCTCGTATATCTCCAGCGGATCGCTCGTCAATAAATAGTCATCAAAGTCCAAAGCCGCTCCTCGTAGTATGCTATCTATAATCCAAACTGGATGTATTACTGGAATACCCCATTCCTTTGCTTTGTTATATCTCGTACCTCTGGGATCAGCGCTGATCATGCAGTTTTGATTATTCAGTAATGACTCCTTCGCTACACCTCCATTTTGAGTAAATTGTTTCAAAAGCTGCTTTTCAGTGAATTGTTTCTCCTCAGCACGCCTAAAACTGGAACTTAGAAGGTGTTTGACTTGCGATTGGGTTAGCTCAACTCTGGAAAAGCAAACGCTCATTTCGCTAAATACAGGTAGCTTGTATTCATCTAGTAGCTTGTCCACGTCGTCATCACCTGTTAGCCATTGCTCGTGGACTTTGAATACAGCTTCTGTCGTGAGATATTTTATATCTAGTCGATTCTTGATACAAAATTGGTATTTCTGAGTTTTCCTATTCCCCACTATTAAATACTGCACATCAGTCATGAGATCTAGGTACTGTACTCCACCCATGGATTCAATTATCTTCATTGTTTCATTTCTCGTCGTCGCCTCAACTCCCGTACAACAAAATGTTAACCCTAAAAAGGGTTTTCTTGAATGCATGGTTAATAAAGGAATCTCTGTAAGCTCTGTCGCCTCATGTAATTGTATATAGTATGACGATATTGAACTGGATTGGAGCTGCTGATTTGCAATCGTAAAACGCGTGTGACTGAGAGCTTTTTTTTTCTGGAGCCAAGGAGGTGATGGGATCAATTTTTGGTCGAAAGGACACACTATGATACTTTGCACATCTAGATCCTATACAATTCTCTATCTATTTCTAAAATATATGAGCATTGGAATCAGCAGTGGTGGCACCAGTGCCCTCAAGCGAAACACGACCATCTTCAAATAGTGAATTGACGGATGTTCCAGCTGATGCTGATGAAAGCAAGTACATTTCATCCCTCGGTCGATTTTTTATCCCGCTTCTAAAGTTATTGGCAAGCTGTATCAACCGTGGGGAGATGGCCATATTTGTGGTGACGTGACGAGCTGGAATAACAGTTTCATAATCGGGAATATCTGATGCACTTGCAATCACTGGGTGAAAAATCTGGGGATTTTTCTGACCCAATTTTATATGGAGAACCCGTTGTATACTCTTTTTCAAAAAGTGGCCAACTTTGGACCTTCTTCGTTTACTAATTGTAGGTGTAGCTTCATCAGTGAATGGGTTTTGGTTGTTTTGATCACCAATGTACTCTTCAAAGCTCGTATAATCTTCAGTAAAATCCTCAATTGAACCAAGTATTGCAGCTCTGGAATTGAGTACATCTCTTCCGTTTTGGATCATGTTGTGTATATCTTCTGATTATGTGGGAAACTTTCCTGAGTGTCATTCAAGACTACTGTGGTGGTGTGTGGTGTGGTGGTGCGGTTTTAATGTGGTTGCTAAAATGGTTGTAAAAAAAATTGATACTCTTCAGTAGCCTATAGTTATATGCAAAATAGCAATAGCACTTATTGAACTGTTATATAAGGCACTAGATATGATTTGCAGCACTCTACGCTATCAATATCATGCATCGGACTACCAAGCATTATGAAGGAGAAATAATTTGTTATGCCAGGGACACCAGAAGGCATGGGAGATCGTATAGAGATTTAAGGGTATCGATTGACTTGGTCACCCTACAGTGAACCACAATATTTGCAAATATTAAAAAAAAAGCGGAGAGTGTTAAGAATTCTCCCTAGTTCTAATTTCCTCATTTTGTCTCCATTTTGCGGCAAAAAAAATGAGTAGAAATTCATCCATATCAAACAAACAAATTTATACCACGTAGCCCCAAGTAAAAGCTATCTTTGGATTTACAACTAAAAATGGAGACGTAAGTGGGGTTTATGCAAAAAAGTTGAAGAGACGGAGAAAAGAGTATGCCAAATTTGAGAAGCAAAAAAAATGGTCCCTAGCAGGATCGAACTGCTGATCTTGGCGTTATTAGCACCACGCCTTAACCAACTGGGCCAAGGGACCAATTAATGTTTATTGATGATGTTGTGTTAATCTAACAAATCTAGAAACTATTACAAAACACATAGTTAAGGATTAGTATTTTATTCCCTCCCACAATTGACTAAATGCGTGCCCCGATATCTACAATCAACAAGTAAAATTTTTGTAATCTATTAGATTTATAAATGTCGACTCTCTACCCATCTTCATCACGAGCTTGAGTCCATGTGGCAGATCCTGTTTGACGACCTTTAGGTAAATCAGACAATGATGGGGTTGGTTTTGCAATACCTAAGTCCTCAAGTTCACGACTTCTTGGAACAAACACATCAGTGTATAACAATCTCCACAGTTCATTTTCCAGCTTATTTGATCTTGCTGTAGCTAGATACTCGTCTGCTTTTTTCACATTGTGAAAACGGATCGAATTCTTGACTTTAGTTGGATTAACCACATCCAGTTGTTTAATCTGCTTGGCTTTGGTGATATATTTCTTACTCAAGTCAACGACGCTATACTTGTTGAATCCGATAACGTATGACATTCGCTTCCCCCAGTTTTCACAATACAACAACGGTTCATCAAATACACCTTCGCATGGATCCAAATGAACCCATTTTTTCAATCCAAAAGAGTAATACTCACACCAAACATGGTCCTCATTATTCCAAACATATCTGATTCTATCCTTGCCGTCTCCAATCAAGGCAGTCAAAATTAACAAAAAGCAATTGACCCATTCTCCACATCGACCCAAACGTGTAGAAAGTAATGACACTGGGTTATTTATTCGAGCAAACTCGACATATTGATTACACTTTTGGCATCGGTAAACCTCAATGATGGAAATTTCATCAGGGTTATTGGATGGATCAGGACGTTTGATGCCGGAATTCACCACCTCCGATGAGCCACACTGACAAGATGGAGAGTTGACCCATTTGAAGAAATCATGCTTGAAATATCGTAGTAATTCAAGCACCACGAAATCATCATAGCTCAATGCAGGATTAGTGCTTTCTCGTTCACGACGTTCAACGTTTTCGTAAATATTTGCTAAATCTATCGCATCAAGTGCTTTATCCAATGCATTGGGGTCATCGTAACGTGCCAAACAATTAGAGAGTGTGTGAAGTGATTTTACCACGGGCAACGACACGGACTGCTCTATTTCACGAATGCTAGCAGCCACGGCTTTCTTTTCACTTGCTAGTTTCCGTTTGGCGTATTCTATTATCAATCCATCCTTGAGGTCGCCATAGTCTATATTGGTTGTCATGGTGGAACCAGTTGGCAAAAGAAGTGGCGCGTAATTGCTGAGAAAAACCTCGTTGCGAATTCAATATTTAGATCGCGCTACCTCGTCTTGGAGAGATATTTAGCACCCTCATTTTGCCAGTAGCACCTAACTTCTACCTTAAGAGTTGTTATATAGCCCCGTTTCCATTCTGTTTACAGCCTAAGCTATTCTTTCTTGACATCTGCAACATTGTTATTTTCATTTTCATTGCCAGCCTCATCAACAACTCGTGGCGTCTCACAAACTGCATCCTGTTTTCCATCCTCGCACTCATTTTCCTTATCTTCTATTCCAACGTCGTATTCTCCATCATTACTTGTATCATCTTGCCCACTTTCGGTACCCTGGACCACTTTCCTAGGAGGCAACACCTTATTAAACGCCTGTCGCCAATCCTTACATTCAAACCATCGACAAATAATCTCATACACATGAGAAGTCACCAACACATCACGACTATTGATTTTGATATACTGTCCAATGGGTAATCGTGCCATGGCCAAACCCATCGACTTTGCTTTATTGAAACACAAATTCTTGTGTCGATTTTTATCAACAATTCCACCAATGATATACGTGTGATTGGGACTCAATTCTTGAATATCGTTATCGGTGTCTGCTGTCAAGTAGACAAATTGATGTTTGTTTTCTGGTGTGATCAAGTCAGCAAGGTGTTCCGATTGGAATTGAATACCTTTCCAGGATGTGTACTCGGGGTTGCATGTGTCGTACCTTTGTTTAAGTCGTTTATTGAATGACATTACTTGAATGGGTAGCTCGTATTGACAATGCCTCATTGATGAATAACAAGATCTAATTTGGTTCGCCATTGATACTATTTCCTTTTGGTTCATCAAATCATCAAATTCACAATCAATGGCAATCTTTACATTAGTGGCAATTTGGTGCTTTGGCTTTTTGATGATGCTGTTGCGGTACTCTTCATCACTCCTAAGTCTCTCACGTTTGCGTTGTCGCTGTTGTTTCTTTTTCAACTTCATGTCCTGTCGATACTGGTCCTTGGTCTCTTCCCATCGTTGAAGTTTTTGTTGTTTCTTCCATTCACGTCTTGATAAACCTGGTGGTACCACTTCATGCTTTCTCGCTTCACGTCGCCTCTCAATCTCTTCTGGGGTTGGAGGTGGAGCTTTAGTTTTTTTGCAAGGTGGTTCACTCTCCATTGTGTAAAAGAAGAGCGATGATGTGGAACTAAAGAATGAAATGTAAGTATTTTTTTTTTTTTTTTTTTTTTTTTTAGTCTGTTCTACTTCGCAGCCATAAAAAAAACTACTAGATATTAAATTAGATTAACCACCAACTATTATTCACTACATATTACCCTTATGCTCGATTCGCTTTTGGTCTTGCAACTCAATAATTTCAGAATCTTCAGAACTATCAATATTCTCCTCCTCATCCTCTCTGTCTTCACTCTTGAGCCCGATAGTACCCTTCCAACCTTGATCCCTAAGATAATTCTTGAACCTAACATCTTCCTCCATCAAATCATCAGTTTTCAAATGAGGAATGAACAACCAGGTCATGATGACCCCCAATAATCCACAACAAGCAGCAATAATAAATGTGTATCTTTGACCACTTGCCTTAGATCCCCCAATGGTCAATACACGTTCAAATGCCTTTGTACCACAAACAGCACCAACTTTACCAATAATGGCACTGATTCCGTATCCAGTACCTCTTACTGGCGTAGCAAAAGATTCACTTGAAACCAAACCCAAGACATTCCCCATACCGGCATTACCAAAACTTTGCATCAATCCATAAAGTACAATGAACAATGCTGTAATCTTTTTAACTCTATAATAAGCAATACCAACAATGAGTCCAAATACAATATACCCAATAAACCCAATCAACATAGTGTATTTCTTGCCAATTTTATCGACGATATAAGCACCAACAAAACATCCAGGTAATGCAATTGCTCCAAGCAACAAGTTCCATTCAGCGATTTTCTCCAAATCAGAAGTATCGGAAATAACATTGGAGATGATTGTAGCGGAAAAGATACCATTGGGAAAAGTTACAAAATCGTACAAGAACCAAGTCACCGTGGTCCCCAATAATCTAGGCCAATAATATTTGAGAGCTAACCAGTATGGGGGTTTATGTCTAATGGCATTCTTTTGAAACAATTCACTAGTCACCATCTTCATTCTGAAATAGAAAACCGATAACGGCCAAAAACATCCAATGGCAAACATGGTTCTCCACAAGGCATCATAATGGGTTTTGGTAATTTTGTTGACAATGAGGAAAATAATCGATGCAAATGGTCCACCAAATGCCAACGGGACATTGGTAACCAAGATGAATGCCATTCCTCTTCTCTTGACCGATTCATTGGCTGCTTCACTCGCAGTGACTGAACTTGATGGGTATTCAGCACCAATACCAAACCCAGTGACGCCTCTCATAATGGTCAACATCCAAAACATACCCAATACAGTTTTACCATGAGAAGCAGCACACAATGCACTGCCAAAAATTAGAAAACATGTGGCAATAACAATGGCCGATTTCCTACTGATCAAATCAGTACAGAACCCAATGACTAATTGGCCAAAAATTGTACCAACCAATGAAGCATTGGAAACTTGAGTTGACAAATCGGTATCGTAAACATCAGGATATTCAATAGCAAACACCTTGTTCAACATTGACATGACATTGTTTTGGTACCCATCAGAAATTAAAGCAAACCCGGCACAAAGAATCATCAATGCGTCTCTGAGTTTGACACCACCATCTAAACGATGACGTCTAGCTTCTGCGTCGTATGTGTAGTGTTGTTTTTGTGGTGGGGCATCGTTGCTATGTGATGGCTCAAATGAGTCGCGTTGGACTGTTTCAACAACCTCTGGTGATTTATCAGTTGCAGACATGATGTTTGATGGAGAGAATCAACGGCATCTTAAATTCCTAGACATTTGTCTTGCCTTTATATGTTTTTTCAGTATCACAGTATAATGAGATCCATGAATCCCATTGTTCCATCGGCCCATATATGCATGTAATAAAAATCTACATTGACCACGTTTTGTCTCATTTTGATCGCACAAATGTGATACAACTGGCGTTAATCCTGGTCAAATCACCCTTGCCTAATCTACTTTTGTGTCTCTGGTTTTCTATTTTTGGTCGAGTGGCTTATCTTTGTTTGAATAAAGTTAAAATTAAAGGAACAATAGACGACCTAAATTGAGCCACGTGGTGAAGCAGTATTCTGATCATGATACTGTTTGCGGGAACGGGTACGGCTTGTACTAATTTCTATTGTTGAAACCCCCTTGTAGATTAAACCACTGGTAGTAACACACTCCCCATCTGTCTTTTCGATTGCCGACGTCTTTGGTCCCTGGAGCTAAGAAAATTAGGTACTTCAATGTGTCAGACAAATTAGACAGCGCAATATTTGTTTTTCTTGGGCGACAAGGAACACAAAAAGAGCCTGTGAAAAACGTGGTCTCATTTGTAAATTGCAAACCAATTGATTTCGACGACGGTGTTGAGCAGTAGTGGCACGGGTAGGCTTACTTCAAACTGAAAAGGAAGTAAGAGAGTCCAAAGTGGTCTGTTTTGCAACTCAACATGAACTTGTCTATCTATAAGCTGTAAATGATGGCTTAAAAATGTTGTGGAACCCCGCTTGATGGGATTACTTTCCTGTGATTTTTTGGTAATTCCATGCTCAAGTTGTTGCTTCCCAAACGTTTGATCGTTTACCTCTTTGCTGTACTTCCCTTTGTAGTTATCAACTTTGTAATTACTTGTGAGTTTCGGCATTCGATGGGGACAAAAAATTAATCGATTTTTAAATCCCCGGTTTTTTCGGTGTTTGGTATTGCCGGCGGTGAGACGTTGCACCCAACGTCAAGCTCCCGACTTTTTTTATTGGGGAGTATCATACTTCAAAAGCAAGGTACGCGGTACTTGTTCCTCTCAAAACAAGTAGTGACCGCTCTCTTTCAACTGTGTGAGAAACACGATAGGTAAATGCAAGAACTCCAAAGCTTATAATACGAATGGGAACAGGAATTTCAATCAACATTTTGGTATGCGCAAGCAAGGAGAGTGAATCCAAACTGTGTATCATCTTTCAACATACCAACCAAGATCCGTTTGATGAACCGTTCCAAAATTGTCCCACGAACTCTTATCCAGTGGAACATCAACAAACAAACGTACCATTTACTGCTCGCCTGTCTCCGCAATATCAAACTTCTCCAACTTTATGACTTTCGATTGATCACAAAGTAAAGAGAGAGACACATGACAGTTCACTTGCAAGACAACCTTTGCATTTATGTGAAGATGACTCTGGAGTAAGGGGGAGGGATCAAACATATTTTCAAGCTTCATGCAACTGACTGTTTGAAAATGACGTCAAAGAGAGCAACAGATAATTACATGACCATTAATCTATCGTTTGCGTTGCGGAGTAGATTTAAGCAAAGAAGCATCTAAATGTAACCTTGACCAAACATCGCTCTCTTCTTTTTAACAACGAGGGTTGTTGTAAAGAAACAAAACGTTTGATTTTGACCTAATATGGTTATTGCTTTCCTATTCAAGTAACAGAAGCTTTTCATTTCTATTCTTGATACAAAGCATTAGCCGATCTTTTTTGTTCAAATATCTCGGTTCATTTACTCCACCGGTGATCGCTAGTAAGAAAAGAACTCCGAGATATTAAATAAAGAACGACAGCCAAATTGCGGGGTTAAAAAAAAAGTCGACAAATGAAACACCAACTCCCACCCCTTGGTGTTTTAAAGATCGGTATCGATGGCACTCGGGTTTGGGTTTCTACATTAGATGCATCAAATGACAAGGGTCATTCATGAGTTTTTCAACCTTTGAGAGAGAGATGCCAATTTTTTTGATTGTCATCGTCATCATCATCATCATCACACAACTGCATGCATGCAGACTATATCATAAAAAAAAGAGTGAAATCTGTTGAGCTTTGAAAAGCGGGGTAGAAAGGGAAAAAACGACATGAGATATAGAAGATATAGAAGATATAGAGATATAGAGATATGGAGATATGGAGACATAGAAGAATTAATATTGAGAGTTATATTCAAGGTTTTTCATAAATCCGGACGATTTTTTGAAAAAGAGGGAAAAGATTATTAAAATTTTGAATCTTGCGTAAGTTGAAAGAAAAAAAAAAAAAAGAAATAGGGATTGGCTTTCCATAGGGGGAAGGAGGAAGGTGGCAGGGGGCAGGTGAAGTGCATTGCAGTGCGATCTCGCTACAATCCTCCTTCTCTTTGACTACTACGCCTCTTCATTTGCGTTCACCCGCCGCAACAAGCCAATTTGATGCTTTTGCTTAGTATATTTTGGTTGTTGAACAAAATCCGCGATTTGTGTTTTTTCAAAAGGAGGACAATATACGAAATGTGGGGGGGAGAAAACTAACAAGCCCAACAAAACTTGGGAAAAAAGCACAAATTGCTGAACCTAAGAAAGCAGAAAAGCTTATTGAGTATAGAAAGAAATGCATGGTGAGATTAACTACTTCTACTCTCTTCAGGAAAGATATAGTTCTTCCAATTAAGGTATGATGTAATTCGGCATATGTGAAAGTCATTTTTATTGATAAGATACGAAAAATTAATATAATATAGTAAAGTACCTGTTTCAAGTTGGAATATTTTTTTTTCGAATGGTGTATGCAGTGTCGCTAAAATAGAGAAATTGACATTGCTTTGTTTACCTTTTTTTATTTTTATATTTATTTATTTATTTTTGACATTTTTTTTTTATTTTCACATCGACAGAATGCCGTTTAAAAATTTAAAGATTTTAAGATTTTGTGCATCGTTTTTTTTTTTCTTGCGTGTTGTTTTACTGTCTCGCCTGACTTTGCCGTTTTTTTGTACGGCATCTAGTTGGACAATTCAAGTATGTGTGTGTGGGCTCATAGCAAAAAGATACCCACACGCACTCTTTTCCACTGTCTCTTTTAGAAAGTAAAGCTTTATGATCGGATACGATAAAGTACATGCAACCTGATCAAGTGGTAGGGGTACATACATAAACGCTTCCATCTGCATATTACCTATATTATAATTATTGTGTACCTATCTACCTATCTGTTAGTTTTTGGAAAAAAGTTTGATAACTAGACAAAAGGATTTCGACTATTGGTTTGTGAATTCTATCTCTCTCCCTTCTTTGCTGTTTTTGCGAAGGAGGGAAAAAAAGGTTTAAATATAACACTTACTTCGTTACATCTAATTGGAGAGAAAACATAGGGAGATTTAAGCTCGACGTTGTTGTGTGTGTGTGTGTGTGTGTGTGTGTGTGAAGTTTGGTGTTTCTTTCGTTATCCAATCAGGACGTAACCGTTTAAATTACATTTACTTCAGTCCAAAAGCTCTGAAAGAGTAACAAAAACGAGGGGAGAGTAACAAATTGAAACTCCGCAAAAGTAGTAAAAAACAATTCTCAAAAGCTCAACAAAAAGAAATAGAAGAACAAAATAGAACCAAAAAAAAAAAAAAAAAAAAGGAAAAT
>OGTC01000386.1_pt1 | contig 11840 bp, 9 predicted proteins | sample 1574531 | NCBI WGS metagenome assembly OGTC01 (sample SAMN03295859, study PRJEB24534) | human gut metagenome | isolation source: fecal sample 2 from infant 9 | host: Homo sapiens | place: USA: Pittsburgh, PA | collected 2014-07 | reverse complement strand
CTCGTTAGAGGAATTGTGAGTCTTTGTGGAGCGGCGTAAAGCCTCTTCCACATTGTTATTGTTTTGGGTGTAAACAATGGCTTCACAAGGCGTGGGAATTTCATGTGAGAATGCTCATTACGTCATTGCTTCGAACATTGTCGCATTTCAAAATATCACACGACATCGCAGCTGTTTGAGTCTTGGAATCTCATATTGCGGTAGCGCTAAGTCACTTGATTTTGTTTATGTGGTTAGCTAAGAGTGATTCTACGCATCAAATCAAGTAAACTTAGCTCATGTGTAATGGGAACAAAATGGAAGACTCCGAGGAGGTACTTTGAAAAGGAGACATTTTGGTATGAAAATGAAGCAAAACAATTGTCACAAAAGACTCGAGAATGTTAAGAAATTCCAAATAGCAGGCAAGTCCATATATCTACAGACCACTTTGGTCCTAATTTACCAAACACGCTTCAATAGTAGCATCTTTTCTACACAACCAATACCAAACTTACCTTTATCTTTGGGTTTGCTTACGTAATTCCCGAGACCGCTCAACGGAAAAAACGAAAAAGAAAAATTTACAAAATGAAAAATCAAATCATTTTTGCGAAATTTTTCCACTTTTCAAGTTGATTCACTCTTCGCTTATCACACTGTGTGGGATCACAGATGCTAGCATCGTACAATGATCTATTAAAAAAATATCCCTATCGCACCAACATGGTGACTACCGGGCTCTTCTTTGGCCTCGGAGACATCATTGCTCAGTCGTTGTTTCCGCACACTATCACTACAACCAAAACAGACAAAGACGGGTATGAAGTTGAAGTTACGGAAATTAGTGAATACACTCCAGAAAGAACCATGAGAGCAATGATTTACGGCTCAATATTTTTTGCACCCATAAGTGTTTTATGGCACGGGAAAACGCTTCCCAAGATGAAAAACCCATTCATAAGCATGGTCAAGAGAAAGATGATGGAGACAAAGAGTAGAAAAAGGTTGCATTTTTATGACACTGTCTTTCGCTTGGGTGTTGATCAATTGCTTTTCCCAGCTTTTGTGTGGATTCCACTTTACAACACAGTCATGGTGATGCTAGCACAACATGAGGATCCATTTGGTGTGATTCGCAACAAGCTAGAGAATAACTGGTGGACGGTACTTCGAGCTAATTGGACGGTATGGCCAGGGTTTCAACTAGTGAATCTTTATTTCATCCCGGTACATTTGCGAATCGTTTGCGCAAATGTTTGGTCTACGGGGTGGAATACGTTCTTGAGCTTTGTACATAATACAAGGGGCCATGGAAAGGGAAGCGGAAAGAGACTAGAGGAATTGGTGGATATTGAAGATGATGATCAGGAAATCGTAATGGTATATGATTAGTCATACATGCGTAAACTGTAGCTAATGGGTGTATAAGTAATCTAAAATCCTCAGTATCTTGATGTTTGTTTCTGGCGTAGGTAGCGCGTTATCATTGAAAGGGATAAATTTCCAAGCAATCCAATGTACAATATACAAGTCATTGATCTCCTCCTTTAACTTAACTATGCGAACTTTTTTCAACAACTACAATCAGCTTCTCTTAAGGAGGCCTCTCATGACAAATATGATTAGTACTGGGTTTTTGCTAGGCGCAGGTGACTGCACAGCGCAGATGTTTTTTCCAGCCAACCCCGACCAACCATATGATTACTTGAGAACATTGCGAGCAATTATTTATGGAGGAGTCATATTCGCTCCAATAGGTGACAAGTGGTACAAGATACTCAATACCAAAATTGTGTGGCGAGGCAAAAATGAAAGGACAATGTCAACAATTCTTCGAGTTGCCGTGGATCAGTTGGTTTTTGCTCCATTCATTGGTATACCATTGTACTACGCTGCCATGACGGTGTTGGAAAACAGAAAACCATACTTGGAGCACATAATGGCAAAATTTGAGACAAGTTGGTGGATAACATTGAAAAGCAATTGGCTAGTTTGGCCAATATTTCAATGGTTCAACTTCTACTTGCTACCAGTCCAATACAGGTTACTAGCGGTTAATTTGATTAGTATTGGATGGAATACCTATCTAAGTTATGTTATGCATAATAAAGGGTGATGCCTCTATGCCATTGTAAGTTGAGTACATAGTTGTTGTACTATTTGAATCTAGAGTTGAATACAACCATATTACACCACCACCCACTGTTTGTGTATAGAATATCTTATGTGTTTCACAAAATAAAAGAAGACACTGACAGTGTACAGTCGCTTTTGTTCTTTTTTTTATTTTATTTTTTCTCACTCTCACCCAACTTCAGCGAATTTCATCAACAACACACACACTAAAACGTCGACAAAAGTTATAGGTGTGTTTAGAAAGACTATTCTATCTTATAAAGACACCACTACTACTACCCCAGTTACACAAACAGAGGGACTCTTCCCAATACCAATATCCAAAATGATGAAAGGATTCAAGAATAGATTAACTCGAAACAAGAGTCAATCTACAAACAAAAAAGGGGACAAGAAAGACAAGGACAAGAGTGAAAAGAGGTCCTCGTCTCCATCATCATCATCTTCTACATCGAATACAGCAGCATCACTGCAGAGCTCCAAGAACCTAATGACAAACTCAGCAACCTCGCTAAAGTCAAACTCTCCCAGTCCTTCTAGAAACAATAGCTCAAACAGTGCGGTGTCGATCAAGTCAACCAATAGCAATACAACTATGACGTCAGCCACCTCACCCCAGGGTCTGCCAACTACAGAATCGCCAAGGATTGTTGTTAATGATGATAATTCAAATGCTGTTTTTGGCTCACCATCACAACAATCGTCAAATAGTTCGGGTGTGTTTCCAAGCACTGTATCATTAGCTTCTGGACCAACATCAGCAGCTAATATGTCAGCAGCAAACACAGGAATCACTCCCACTACGATGCCTTCGATAGTTACGCCGAATCAAGGTGCTGGCAATGTATCTTTTAACTCGAATTCGCAACCCATAACACCCACACCCACTTCACCAAAAAGTCCATCTTTTGAATCTAGAGCCCACCACAGTCAACAAGGTGCACAATCACATTATCAGTTGAATCCAAATATATCATCACCTGGTAGGGACTCGTTTGATATTGATTTGATATCGGCACCAAAAAGACATTCGTCATCCAGATTTGAGCCAACGACATCCGAAAGATACCAAGAAATCAACAAACTACCAAATTTTGACGAGGTATTGCCAGAGGATCAAATTAATTTATTTATTCAAAAGATTGATCAGTGTAACATCATGTTTGATTTCAGCGACCCCACTTTTGATATTAGAGGTAAGGAGATTAAACGGATGACATTGCAAGAATTGATTGCTTTTATATCAAACAATCGATTTTCCTATACTGATGAAATGTACAAGCATGTTGTCAATATGTTTAAAAAGAACTTGTTTCGTCCTATTCCGCCCCCAGTCAATCCAATTGGCGATGTATACGACCCGGATGAAGATGAGCCAGTCAGTGAATTAGCATGGCCACACATGCAAGCAATCTATGAGTTTTTTTTGAGATTCATTGAGCTGCCTGATTTTCAACACCAAATTGCCAAGCAGTATATTGACCATGATTTTATTTTGAGAATACTAGAGTTGTTTGATTCAGAAGACCCAAGGGAGAGAGACTGTTTAAAGACTACATTGCATAGAATTTACGGAAAGTTTTTAAGTTTGAGAAGCTTTATTAGAAAGTCAATCAACAATGTGTTTTTGCAGTTTATTTATGAAACAGAGAGATTTAACGGTGTTGGTGAATTGTTGGAGATTATGGGCTCAATCATTAATGGATTTGCACTTCCATTAAAAGAGGAGCACAAGATTTTTTTGGTACGGGTTTTAATTCCTTTGCATAAAGTGAAATGTTTGTCATTGTACCACCCGCAGTTGGCGTACTGTATTGTCCAATTCTTGGAAAAGGATCCCACGTTGACTGAAGATGTGATTATGGGGTTGTTAAGATTTTGGCCCAAGATCAACAGTCCAAAGGAAGTTATGTTTTTAAACGAGATTGAAGATATTTTCGAAGTTATGGAACCTAATGAGTTTATCAAAATCCAGATCCCCTTATTTGCTCAGTTGTCGAAATGTATAAGTTCATCACATTATCAGGTTAGTGAAAAAGTTTTGTGTTATTGGTCAAATGAATATTTTCTAACGTTAATAACGGAAAATGCCGAAGTCGTGTTGCCGATCATTTTTGCATCTTTGTATGAGTTGACAAATGCAACACAACCTGGTATTGAGAATGGCATCATGCAACAAAAATTGGCCAATTTTCCCGATGCAACAGTGGATGCCAATGGCAACTTGATTGATGCAGGGCTAGTTTTGCAAGATTTGCAGCAAGGTATTATACCAAGTGCGAATGATCCAACTCACCCGCACCATAAAATATTCCAGGTCCATGCGTCGGTGAATAATAATGGACAAAATGGGGAAAACGACTTGTCAATGTCCATGAATGGCGAGGGGAACCATCAGCAACGTCATCCTCACACAGACCTTAATGGAAATGAGCTCTCAGATGAAGAATACTATGATCTGTTTAGCTCAATGCAAGCAGGAAACGCAGGAGGATCAAACTCTACCAATCAATTAAGTGATGAATTCAATCCTGGATTCGATGAAGAGACTAGTATGTTACTGCATAATTCAGCTACATCAACTTGGAATAGAAATATCCATTCACTTTCATATGGAGCATTAAAAGTATTTATGGATCACAACCCAGTATTGTATGATCACTGCACTATGTTATATCATCAATCCTTGAGTGAACAAAAGAGTCGCGAAGCTGCACGAAAAGAAGGTTGGGAAAAGATTGAAAAATACGTTAAGCAGCTCAAAGCTCAACAACAACCATCGCTGGAGCGTAGTGGAGTATTTTGAAATAAACGATAGTTTTTAGTCTAATGTACAATCTTTTTGTATGAGAGAGGAAAGCGCGATGAACACGAAAATGTTGAAAGCTTGCAAAAAAAAATTTTTCATCTCCTTCAAGCGTTTTCCTTAGCAATGTCTCTTCTGCTCTTTCTCCCATAGAGCAGTTATAAGTGGTACGTTTCGAAACGATATATATCCAAACAAGATGAAAAACCTTTTACCTCGATTTGCAAATGTTTGAATTTTGAATTTTTTTTTTTTCAAATTGGTGAAATGCATATAAAGAACCGCTACACTGAATTGGATAATGATATATTGATGAATGATTATTAACTTTTAAAGGAGTCCGATTGATAAACGCTGTGACTGTTTGAATCTTTTATCCGCTTATCATTTTTGTAGAGGCTGGGGAGACTTTTCAAAGTACATCGTATATAGTTCAAATGTTGTTCCGTAGGAGACTCCGAAGAGAAACAACTGAAGTGCATTCTGTGGAAGCTGATAAAGAGAAATGCCACAGCAAACGAAAAGTTTCTCACAAACAAAGCAAGCGTAGTATACGTTTGCATCATCGGTATATATCGCGTCTCTCATATTGCAGCCTTCTAGTTCGTGCAATTTGCCAAAATGGAATAGAAAACCCATTTGTCATCTCTTAATAATAATTGAGAAAAAAATGAAAAAAAAATTTCACTCATCGCTTGTTTCTTCTTCTTTTCTCTTTTGGCAAAGTCTGCCCCTTTCATACAGCTATATCGATTTCGTTACTGATATATCCTCATTACAATGACCTACGAAGCATCAAAAGCCACCTCCTACTTGAAAGAGTATCCAAAAAAGGATGGGTTATCAATCAAGGAGTTGATTGATTCAACCAATTTTGGTGGTTTAACTTATAATGACTTTTTAATCTTGCCTGGTTTGATTAACTTCCCAAGCTCCAACGTAAGCTTGGAAAGCAAGTTGACCAAGAAGATCACTTTAAAGACTCCATTCGTTTCAAGTCCCATGGATACTGTTACTGAGGAGAATATGGCTATTCATATGGCTTTGTTGGGTGGTATTGGTATTCTTCATCACAACTGTACCGCCGAAGAGCAAGCTGAGATGGTCAGAAAGGTTAAAAAGTATGAAAATGGGTTTATTAATGACCCAGTCGTTATTTCGCCAGATGTCACTGTTGGGGACGTCAAGAAAATGAAGCAAGTCATGGGATTCACCTCATTCCCAGTTACTGGTATGTATTTTTTTTTCCTCAACTTTTGTCATAACCTATTTACCCTGATGATCAACTATAAAAATTTAATAACTTTCGTTCTACCGAGTCACATCAAACGATGTTGGGGAGAAATTTATATTCAACTGACTAGTATACATATGACACTTAACAGGGAACCCAGTTACTAACAAATTTCAATCTAGAAAATGGTAAAATTGGAGGAAAATTGATGGGTATCATCACTTCTCGTGATGTTCAATTTCACGAAAACAACGACGATCCTGTCTCAAAGGTTATGACCACTGAATTAGTCACTGGAAAACAAGGTATTTCATTAACCGAAGGTAATGAAATTTTGAGGAAGTCCAAGAAGGGTAAATTACCAATTGTTGACTCAAATGGTAATTTGGTGTCATTGATTTCTTTGACAGATTTGCAAAAGAATCACGACTTCCCCAATGCCTCAAAATCTTTCCACTCGAAGCAGTTATTGTGTGGTGCCGCCATTGGAACCATGGAAGCAGACAAGGAAAGATTGGACAAGTTGGTTGAAGCTGGCTTGGATGTTGTTGTCATTGATTCTTCTAATGGTTCGTCGACTTTCCAAATTAATATGCTTAAATGGATCAAACAGAAGTACCCTGAACTTCAAGTTATTGCTGGTAATGTTGTCACTAGAGAGCAAGCTGCTTTGTTAATTGAAGCTGGCGCTGATGCTTTGAGAATCGGTATGGGTTCAGGCTCTATTTGTATCACTCAAGAAGTTATGGCGTGTGGTAGACCACAGGGTACTGCTGTTTATGGGGTCACTGAATTTGCCAACAAGTTTGGTGTTCCATGTATTGCCGATGGTGGTATTGGAAATATTGGTCATATTTCCAAAGCTTTGGCTTTGGGTGCTTCATGTGTTATGATGGGTGGTTTGTTGGCTGGTACTGCAGAAACTCCTGGTGACTACTTTTACAGAGATGGTCAAAGATTGAAAGCCTATAGAGGTATGGGATCGATTGATGCTATGCAACAAACCAGCACCAATGCCAATGCATCAACATCAAGATATTTTTCAGAGACTGATAAAGTTTTTGTTGCTCAGGGTGTTAGTGGATCAGTTATTGATAAGGGTTCCATAACCAAATTTGTTCCATACTTGTACAATGGGTTACAACACTCTTTACAAGATATCGGTATCCAATCAATCAGTGAATTGAGAGAAAAGGTTGATAGTGGTTCAGTTAGATTCGAATTTAGAACTGCTTCTGCACAATTCGAAGGTGGTGTTCATGGTTTACATTCTTATGAGAAGACTTTGCACAACTAGAGAGTTGTGGGTAATCTATAGTAGAAAAGTAAATAAACATGTACACGTACACATTGTATATATATTGTGTCGACTTAGCAGGAAAGCGTAGATGCGGCGACCAAATTTTGTATGTTTGTGTTTGTATTTCAATCGTCACAAGACCAAATATGACGTCAATAAGAGAACAAACAAACAACAGCCATCAAAAGGATTTTCCAAATGAGCCAACAAAAAATTTACACCATTTAAAAACAGTCACCCATAAGACAGACGTTATTTCTTGTTTAAAATCTTGATGTCCACTACTTTAGATGAAGACCTTACCAACAGCAGATTGGTTAGATACAACGATATCCAACCGGATGTGATGAAGTACTTGTACAATGTGATATCACCGCATTATCCCAACTTGTTTGCCAAATACTCAACAAAAACTCATTCTTTTGACGCTTTGAATATCATAGATCTACTACATGATGGCGAAGTACTATGCCGCTTGGGCCAGCTAGTTAAATTACCTTTAGGTACAAAGAACCCCACCACAAAATTCAAGTCATCGCAAATGGCATTCATTCAAATGGAGAACATTTCTTGGTTTCTACAACTTTGCGAGATGTTGAACTTGCCTCATGATGAGATTTTCCAAACTGTTGATTTGTATGAGGGGAAGGATCCGTATCAAGTTTGCGTCACGTTGATGTCATTTTCTCGTATAGTGAATGGCTTGGACCCCAATGTATTTGGAGAAGTTATAGGGCCAAAGAAGGTCAAAGTTAAGCCTGTTGTGCCGAATAAACCAAGAAGTTTAAAGGACTGATTCAGAGGATTTTGGTTGCGTTGGGAGGGTAAGATATACAGGAATCGCTGACATTGTAAATGGGGTCGTTTTCAACAGATGGGACGTTGGTGATGATTTAGGCCATAGGTGCAACAGTTGTATCAAAAACATCTTAGAATAACTTGGCAAGATTTATATATTGGAATCACTTTTCTTTGTTGTATCAATTGTATCAAAGAGTGAAAAACATTTCGGGGAATCACAATCAGCAGAAACGCCGTGCTCAGTACACGATAAGGTCGGACTCCTTTGAGATATGCTCATCGATGTCTATTTTAAGATATGATCAATATCGTGGTATTACAGGAAGCTTTATAGCTCCCATGTATATCTCGTATCTACATATGCACCGCTTATATGCAGGATTAATTCGTATTATGCTTTTTTCTTTCTGAGCTCATCTCTCTCTTTACTACAATTTTTTTTTTTTTATTTCTTTCAATGACTTCAAGAAGAAGTGACTATATCACATAATATACAACAAGAGATAATCATAGAGATACAATCTAAAAGGAAGGTAAACACAAGGAGGTTCACAACTACAAATTGAAGGACAGTTGATAACATTTTGCATTTTTTTTTCAGTCGCAATAAACAAAACTATTTATTTTCTAGCATTAATCCCTATAAACTCACCATGTCTGACGAAGTAATTTGGCAAGTGATTAATCACCAATTCTGTGCATTTAAACTTAAAACAGAGAAACAGAATTTTTGTCGAAATGAATACAACGTTAGTGGATTATGTTCGAGACAATCATGTCCCTTGGCCAATGCTCGATATGCCACTGTGAAAAACGTAGGGGGGAAATTATATCTATATATGAAAACAGCTGAAAGAGCTCATATGCCCAATAGATGGTGGGAGCGAATCAAGCTTTCCAAGAATTACAATAAGGCATTAGCGCAAATTGACCACCATTTGCAATATTGGCAAAAATTTTTACAACACAAGTGTAAGCAAAGATTAACAAGATTAACACAAGTGGCAATTACAGAAAGACGATTGGCATTGAATGAAGAAGAGAGACATTTGGTTGGTGTGAAACCCAAGTTGAAGAGAAGAGAACAAAATCGAGAGAGGAAAGCATTAGCTGCAGCCAAGATTGAAAAAGCTATTGAAAAGGAATTATTAGAGAGATTAAAGAGTGGTGCATATGGAGATAAACCATTGAATGTTGATGAAAATATTTGGAGAAAAGTATTGGGTAAAGTTGATGAAGTTGAACAAGAGGAAGAGTTTGACGACGATGAAGATGAAGAAATTGAACTTGAAAGCGAAGAGGAGGAAGACGAGGATGATATGGGAGAAGTCGAGTATGTTGAAGATTCAGGTGATGATGATTTGGTTGATATGGAAGATTTAGAGAAATGGTTGGATGATTCTTCTGATAATGCAAGTGCAAGTGAAAGTGAAGAAGAGAGTGAGGATGAAGAGGGGGATGAAGAAGCAGACGAAGAGGAAGCTAAAGAAGGAAGTTCGAAAAAGAGAAAGGCAGATGATACAAAGTCTAAGCAAAAGAAGAAGAGAAGACCTAGAGTTGAAATTGAGTATGAGGAAGAGGAACCAATACAAACTAATATAGCCGTATAACGAGAACAAAATACATTCATTTCTGGAAAAATGAGTGAGAAAATATTGTAGATTGTACATATGCGCAATGTGATTACTGTAGCTTTCTCAGCACGTGGAGAGTGGGGTGGGTGGTGGGAACTCGTTGTCTTATTTTGCTTATGACCAGTGCTTTGTGTGCTTTGGCACGTACGTTGTCACACAAATTTAACATTTTCAATGGATCTATCAGTCGAGACAACAGGTTACAGCAATTGTAGCTGCGTTTGAATCCCGGTTCTATATTCGTTAAAGGCTATCAATTTGATTTGCCATACAGTTGCCTTAACCATATCATGATGGACACGCTCAGAATGACAATACAGATTGTTTCGTTTGTTTCGCTCTGTGTAAAAAATGTATCAACCTTGAAAGCTTGCCCAACTATAAATAGATTTACGACCAATTTGTAGCCATCTTATTGTGTTCGAGCAGTGGAAAATAATTCCTCGCCATGTCCAACTATTCACAAAACCGTTTGCAGCAACGGCGTAGAACTTGGAAAAGAAACTTCGCCTAAGGCTCAGTTCGAAAGATTAGTCTCCAAGCTTATCGGCGGTCTTGTGTTGTTATTGATGCGCTTACATCTTGCTGACTAAGCGCCTATTGGAGATTATTTGCTGCTTTTAGTGCCATGTCAACTAGAAATTAGGGTTTCGGAGTTAAGCAATTTTTGCTGAGATCAATTTACCCAAGATGTATGTGTATATGCAAAAAAAATCAGCCTCTCCTTTGCATTGTGGCTGAATGAAGACCGTAAGCTATTGATTACTCCTATGGTTTGTACAATCAGTGCTAGCTGGAGACAAGAATAGGGGCTATGCTTGGAGCCGCATTATTTTCTTTAGTTTGTGGTCTATCTACTATCAGGGTGCCTCAATTTCCTGATAATTCTTGGCCATCATTGTTATTCTCTAGGGTGAATTGTAGTCGTATTACTGGACGAGCGATCTCCTGTGCTGGATTTATCTTATACTCGATATTTTGGTTTCCAAATTTAGACCTTTTTCATGTGAATAAACGCCTAATGCCGAATACGTACGGAGAAACTGAAAAAACAGAGGGTATCATTGGTGTAATGGTCACCAGCTTTGAAAGGGTGGGGTTGGGAAGTATCAATGTAAGCTGAATGCAATCACAGCCTCCAATTTGAGTCGATTTACTCAAATAGGTGGCCCATGTACTAAAAAAAACCAATACAGCTCTTCTAACACTTTGCGGCTACTCTTTGAGACGGAAGTAACAAATGAGCGGAACCGAAAAATAAATGTTACACAAAATCTTAACCATCAAAATAGCTCAAGTTTTTTATTATTTTTTTTCCGTTTATTGACTAACTGTTATTGATATACGCCCTTTTCTACACATCTATTCACCTTTTCTTTTAGGGAGACTACTAGAACGGATGGTGATTTAGAATATATAAATATAACTAGAGGTCACCAAAGAAAAGGAAAAACAGGAGGCATTTTCAGCTGATTTCAATTCAAATACATCCCAAAAGCGATTATATCTAAGAAAATAAACTTTTAACTCATTTTGTTATTTTAGCAATTAATATTACTAGTAGTATGGACCAGTTGGCTTCAATCACTGCTTGGACTCCAAGTTCAACCAACACTCCAACAACTACTAGTTTGAAAAGTGTCGCAACCACAGCACAGTCGGCTTTAGAACTGAGTTTGTCAGCAGCATTACGTGATTTTAGTAGTTATGGAACCAAAATCAACAATGAACAATACGTGAGTGCATCCAGAGCTATTCGTGGAGCACAAGCTTCGTTATCAATCATTTCAGCTGAACATGTGTTAGCAACAGCCACTGCCGACAATATTAAAGCACAAGCTACTGAATTGATTTGGAATCTGACGCAAAACTTGGATGACTTGTGGTGGGATGAAAATGTTTATGATATTCGTCGTCTTACTCGTCCGGGAAACATTATCTTTTTGG
>OGTC01000382.1_pt1 | contig 11954 bp, 5 predicted proteins | sample 1574531 | NCBI WGS metagenome assembly OGTC01 (sample SAMN03295859, study PRJEB24534) | human gut metagenome | isolation source: fecal sample 2 from infant 9 | host: Homo sapiens | place: USA: Pittsburgh, PA | collected 2014-07 | reverse complement strand
GAGGAGAGAAACTAAATTTTTGCACCCAGATAAGAAAATTGTACATTTATGCACGAGCATCTACACTCAAATCCGTTTCCAATTTATTTTGGAGGTTGAATCTACACTCAACAGTTGAAGATAATGCATTTCGTTGTTGGAAGCTTTTGTAAAAATGTGACCGGGTGCTTGTTTTCTTGATCAACAAGGCAAAAGGCATCAAAACGGAGGTAAACTAGTGGCAGTATTGCCAAAATGACAACAAAGTAAGATCACCACACTACAACAGATAGCAAAGCTAAAGCAATTAAATCATGATAATAGCAGCAACAAAGGAAAAGCATTTAAAACTCCCCTCCTCACAGTATTTACCTTATAAAACACCTATATAATCTTTAGCATTGATTGTAGCATAACTACCTCTTCTAACTGGAATCTCTCTAATGAACATCGTATCGCCAGTAGACATAGATCCATCGCGACCACCAGCACTAATCATACCGCTTCCACTACTGCTGATACTATTGAAACCAAACTCTTGAATATTGGTTTCATCCAAGGGGTCGATTTCTTCGTTTTCACCGTCATCGTCAACGTCGCCGTGGCGATTATCTTCATCTTGTTGCACTCTCTCATATTCTTCTGCAACTCCTTGTTCAAGCTCTTCATCTTCGTGAGTGCACATATCAGCAAATGAGTAGAAATCAATAACTGGTGGTTGACTAATAGTTGGATGAGTATTGGATGAGGAAGAATGAGAATATTTGGGTTGCGAAGCTGAAGCTGAAGGCGAGGATTTACTTTTGGACGACGTTGAATTGTGGGATATTGGTGATGTGGGTGAAGTTGCTAAATTAGCACCCGATTGCGACCGTGTAACTAAGCTTGCCAATTTGGGTGACGATTTCCTAGTGATTACAATATTTTTTCCCAAATTAGGAGTATTTGTAGTTGCACTTGAAACAGAACCATCAGGGATGGTTTTATTACGTAAAAGACTAGTATTTCCAGCAAAGCTGGAAGATCTTAAATTAGCCATTTGAGGTCTAGATAAGAAGGAGATGCCACTAGCAGATGTAGTAGATTTAACTTTGCTAAGATGTGAGTTACCATTGCTGTTGGAGTTATTGTGGTGTTTTGAGTTATCCAACGTTGAAATTATCAGTTGCGAGATTATGCTTCTTGCTCTTGGTCTTAAAGTTGGTGAAACTGCATTCGATGAACCAGGCACAGGAGCTGGTGCTGATGATAAGCTCAGAGTTGATTGGTTATTTGGCTTGAACTTGCATTCGGCATTGTTACATCCATTACCATTGTTGTTGTTGTTGTTGTTGTTGTCGTTGTTATTGTTGTTATACTTTGGATTGAAGAAGGAGTCTCTTCCCTTGAACGAGACGCATGAAGGTAATGATGTGATATCACCATCACAATAACAATTTAACTTGACTTGATCTAATTGAATGTTTGGATTAACCAAGATTTCTGCAGTCGTGTCTAATATTGGACTAGTGTAGTTTTCTATATTATGGTGGAACGGTGTTTCAGGATTTGTAAAAGTGAGGATTGAACTACCATTGGTGACAGATCTTTCAAAGATATCACTTGAGGACGAGTTACAAGAAGCAACCGAATTGTAACGTGACCGAGTAAGTGGTGTAGCAAGATGATGATGATTTTGTTGAGAAGGTGATTGACCTTGATGGTTTGAGTTTGAGTGGGCGTGGCTCTTGGCTTGTTGTTCTGGTTGCAATTGCAGTTGCAGTTGCAGTTGCAGTTGCAGTTGCTCTTGTTTGTCAATGATTTCTGGACTTGTGGGAGCAACAGTCGGTACAGCTGGCGACAACTTCAACTTGTTGATTGTTTTCTTGACAAGTTTATGGAATCTCTCATCCTTGTTAGGGGAGGCAGAAGTGGGTTGCTGATGTTGTTGGTGGTGGTGATTAGAAAGCTGTTGTGACTTGGGAGACTGAGGCTGTGGTTGCTGTAAAGTAGGGTTTGATGAGTTTGTGTTACGAGCCGATCCCATTTCAGCTGCTGCGGTAGTTGCAGTAGTCGCAGTAGTCGCAGTAGTTGCCTCAGTAGCGACAGTACCACTACCACTACTCAATGGCGGTGGTGGTGATGATGATGATGATGATGACGATTTGTATCCTGGTAGATGGAAATGGTAGGTGGTACGATGATGTGCTTGAGGATGTGAAGTCAGCTTTTCTTGGGTGGTTTTGTTATCTTCACTATGAGTGATAGAGTTATCATACAGATGTGATGCAGCAGCAGCAGCAGCAGCAGGAGCAATAATAGACGTGGCTTCTCTATTTGAATTGTCGTGTTGTTGATCGTGTGTTTTTGTTTGTGTTTGTGGTTGTTCCTGTTCCTGTGGCTGTGTTGTTTCTTGTTGTTGTTGTTGTTGTTGTTGTTTCTTCTGACCTTCCGTTTGTTTCATAGAATTGCCACTTTTTACATCAGTATCTTGATCAATTGATGATGACAGGTTACTAAATATGTTGAAATGGACATTTAATCTGGACATTTGTGTGATTCAATGAATATAGATTGCTCTGTGATCATATATATCAATGTAGTAGTACTGAGTCGTGTAAAATGAAAAAAACACCTTTATTTCTTCTTCAATTGTTTGTAAAAAATAAAAAAAAAAAAGGATTGTTATCTGTTGTTATATATACTGGTGTTGTATCATATACTTTGTGTGTGTATATATATATATGTATATGTATATATATTGTATTGCGTGGGTATATGATGTGATATGGGTTGTATGGGGGGGAGGAGAACTTGGTGATGTTTTTATATATTTTTCAAAATGGTTTGTGTGAGTGAGTGTGAGTGTATTGTGTCTTAGTGTAATATGGATTTCTGTTTCTGTGGAAGGTCAGCACTTTTTTGTTGTTGGTTTCTGCTGTCTGTTTCTGTTTACAAAAAAAAAACAAAAATTAATATACTAAAAAAAAAAGTATGATGTATAGTAGTAATGGGTAACAGTATATGAGAATGTTGAGATTCTTGAGTTACAAATTGGTGAACTTTGATGCTGTGTTTCACTAAGTATCAAAAGGTTATGATTTATATTCCATCAATTGAAGCACAAGAAGGAATTTAACTTGTATATATATATATATACATATACAAGTATATATATACACATTTATATGGCTTAAATATTTAGTGTGTCCGTTAACTTGATGCTACCAATTCCTCTTTTACTCGTTTCTGCTGCTAATCAAATTAAAATGATCATCTTTTTATTCACCCTATGCCGCATTCACAAATTCTTTTTTTTATTTTATTTTTTTTTTTTCTTTAATGCAATTTAATACTTTAGTCTTTTTAAAATAACGTAAGACAATTTTAAGGTTATCTGTTTTTAATTTTTTATTTTTCTATACAGTACAACACACTAACACACCCACTTACACCAATCCACACCCACTAACACACTAACATACACTAACACTAACACACTAACATACACACTAACACACCCCATTCGCTAATATAATCTAACGTCCTGTATTATTATATTCTATTACTAAATTGAGTAATATTCTATATTCGATATATGATATGTATAGACGTTTAGACGAAGGGGGACAGTGTGTAAAAAATCTCAATCAACTGCTGTTCAAAGTATATCATGTGATCAAAATCACTGGACAGAAGTAGTATTTACTCTTCCCCCCCCCCCCTTCTCTCACTCTCTCGCTCTCTCCCTAACCTTAAAGCAACTCAAAAGTGATTAAGAAGAGACACAATAGAAAATGACGTGACATCTTACCACTTTTGAATGGTTATATCTATGGTTAACCCATATTTGTGGTTGTATTGTATATGTTTCAACGAGTATGTGGTGTTGCCTATAATGGTGGTGGTGTTGGTTGTATATAGTTACACAAAAGTTTACAAAATGACATAAACAGTGAAACATATATATGTATATATATACATATGTGTTCCATTGTTGGTATGTGAAGTTTATTGTGTTTTGTGTAATGAAACCATTTTTTTTTTTTTATTTAAACCATAAAATTGTGGTCATTCATTTTCTGTTTTTTTCTTTTTCTTCAACAGCCATTTCGTTCCATTCCATTCCATTCCTCCTGACAAGGAATAAAAAAAGAAAAAGTTGTCAATCGTTTTTTATGGTTGTGTCAAAGAAGGTTTTAGCTAAGACACAATGTTAATTAAGAATACTACCCAGCCAATTGGCTACACCATCAACTTCAACTTTGTGTGTCTGTGCTCTCTTTCTTTCTTCTTTTCTTGTTGCTGCTGAGTCCAATTGACACACACCACCACAATAAAGAAAAGGGGTAGCCTATTCTTGGTGATACATGATGTAAGTTACAAACGAGCAAAGGGGGAAGAAAAAAAGGGGTGTTGAAAATAGGATGTCAACAGTAGATCAGGGGGGGGTGTTAAAGTATAGTAAGTAAGACAACTTTTTAAAAAAGTTGTGTGACTGTCTAAATGAAAGCAACTCTTTTTTTTAGTAAAATAATTTACACCCCGTATTATATATACTAGTAACAATAACACCCCCTTGATCTTTCTTTAACATCTTTGTTTTGATAAAGCCAACTTCTTTCATCCCCCAAATGTAACAATGTAACAATTGCAACAATTGCAACAATTGCAACAAAAGCCATACTATTGTGTTTTAGAGATAAGAGAGGAGAAAAAGAGGAGAGACAAAGCAAACAAAATTAAACAAAAACAAACAAAATCAAAATCAAACTCAAAGCCACACCACACTCACTACCAACTTATTGTCTGTTAACAAAACAACAACTTTGACAATCGCAAGCGAAGAGTTATACAGTTAATAATTGGATTAAAATGGAGACAACAAATGTAAAGCAGCAGTCCGATGGGCTTTCACTTCTTCCATATCATCTGACATTATGAGTATCAAGAACTGATGAAACATATGGGCAACACATTACATTGTAGATCTTGCAGTTTCGCTTTGACGATAAACCCACCCACACCAACAAGGTCACACACTAACAAGGTCATCTATTTCTTTTTTCCTTTGACTCGTTGAGTAGCTCCCTCAATAAAAGAGCCTCTACATTTTGACTCGAATTTCACTCAACAAAAATATCAACAAAGAGTTTCTATTAGTCCTATGGCTTTCGTTTATACCTGTATGCATTCTCTTTGAAGCCCTAACGTTTTTCACATCTGTTTCTGTATTATAATACTTTTATATACTTTTAAACAGTCCTTTTATTTTCCTTCTTGATAACCACCCAATCACCAAATTGATTCTTTATAAATTAAAAGAGTCGCTTAAAATTGAATAGAAACAACTAAATTCCATTCTAGAAGCACAAACACAAACAGTACGTATGTAACGCAAAACCCGTTTTCGGATAAGAGTACTCCCCATTTGGGTGAAAAATAAGATGGTTATTCCCCGCCCTTTTTCTATTAGACACAAAATTCGCGAGATACACAAAACTAACAAGGGCATAGGTCATTTATTCACAATATGATCTTCTATACTAAAAATCAGACGATAAAGCATGAGAAGTTATTGTTATTATTCCCCAATAGTACAAAAGCAATACAAATGAGAGTTCTCTAGTTACACAAAAAAAAATCTTGAGTCTTTATTCCATTTCTACGTCGGTATTCCCCGAGCCCAATACACCCACACAACACAACACAACACAACACAACCACTTTCTATTTAGCTTCAAAAATACATCATGTAATATCAAACTAACTACTCAAACTTAATAAACCCCGCCAATCACCACTCTTCAAAGCAGCAATGTCTCAAAACATCCAGTAATTGCAAGTTTAACAAGTCGACAATGTGACATAATAAGGCAATGGATTGAAACCCTCCCTCTTTTCAATCACCACTGGTACCCTAATCAGTATGGCTTTATCATCAATCAATAATGATACTTTAACATGGTACATTCGAGCAATATAACAACTTTGGAAACTAGGCAATAATGTAAACCAATCGCTTTGAAAACGATTGATTTCTCCCCTTTTTGTCAATTTTCTCAAATCCAAAAGTAAATTAAACTTTGACGGTTTTGTATAGCTCAAAACTGGTGGTTTATCTTTTGAACAATACATTTTGCCATTAACAATCAAATCATTAAATTTCAAACATGTGGTGTTTACCGTCAAGTTGGAAAGTATTTTGATATTAGCCATCAATTGGTTATCAATTGTAAACACATTTGACCCTAATTGATTCTTCATCTGATTCAATGTTCGATAGTATTGTTTCATGGGATTAACCACTGCATTTTGAAAATCATCAATACTAAAATTGTCACTTGAGATACCATTATTGTTTCCCCAAAATGCAGATTCAAATTCCATAGGAATGGGGGTTTTATCTGTTGACGTAATTGTAACAATCTCCAATTCAGCCCCCACATGCTTGATTTCACAAGGCGCGATCGGTTTCGAAGGCAAACCCATATTTTCCATCGATACTTCCAAAGGTATATTCAATTTAGCAGATTGGAAAGTTGTTTTCCCTGGATCATGTTTGACTTTGGTTGAAGGAGGGATATACGACACCCGATATTCTCTGAGTGGTGTCTTTACACTAATCAAGCTGCGTTTAGCATTCTTGCCCAACAATAAACTGGATTTGTAAATACCAAGCTGCACTTGGTACCAGCGTGATTGTTGACGTCTTGAATTGTAAATTCGCGTATAATTGTGTCCAATTTCATCAGTACCTATTGTTTGTTCATTTTCCAAAAGATCCACTGGTGGCACTTCATCATCTAAAGAGTCACAAACTTGAGAACAAAGTTGTAGTTCCTTACCCCAGTTAATCCAGTTGTTGATCCTGTTGATGAAATGATTATACAATTTCATATTGTGATAACATTGAAAATTTCGTTCGTATTCCGAAATGGGTGTTGCTGTAGTAGGCACAACTCTAATATCATTCACAATCTCTTTCAAAATGACAAATTCACCGTCATAGTTCTGACAACCATTATTCACCGAACCATTTCCCTTGTGCTTATTGGTAAATTGTCTGAAACTCTTTTCCCATTTGCTACTCTTTGTCAAAAACCGCGCTGTAACAGTATAAGTCACTGCATTACCAACTCCACTGAAATCGGCACTTCGATTCTGCAAGTTAGTGAGTACACGACCATTCTCCATCCTTGATGATCCCAATGTTGGTGGTAATTTCAAATGAGAAACAATGTTTTGGGTATTGCATTGCAGATCAATTAAACTTTCAGGTATTTTGAATGAAAAGAACCGTTTATAACTTCGATCACAACGAAGAACACCACCTTGACCAAAGTTGATAAAGCATCCATCCACGGGGTCAATGGTTTCATTCCCATGACGTGAATAGCCAGGTAAATCGAGTGGCGTTTTCAATTGGCTGTGTTGATCATTGTTGTCATTGCTCCAACTTCCATTCAAGTCAACCATTTGCAAAAATTTCCACTGTTTCAGTAACAGCTTTTTATTATTGGTGGTAGTGGACGATCTTGCACCCTTTATGATGACACACCCTTCAAATAATATATGAAACAGCAGGAATGGGATTGGTCTAAAAGACAAGTTGCGAACAAGAACGTAGCCATTAACCAAATCTCCTGATTTGAATTCATGAGTGATTGGATCAATAATATTTGGCCAAGTGCCAATTTCGCCAACATCTTTGGTGAAACAAATCTTGATCTCAATTGCCTCGGAAATCTTGTCACTCTCAAATGTCAAATTTGACATTTCTTTGATAACAAAGGACCCTATTAAACCCCTTGACACCATTGTTTCACTCATTCTTGTGGCTATTGGAGATTCTGGATCCAACGTGGAGCTAGAGCTGACCCACAGGTTTTCAATATGACTGGTTTCTCGAGTGAGCAACAGCAGCAGTTGATTCGACGAGGCTGTGTAGTATTCAGATGTCGATAATGATGATGACGATGATGATGATGATGATGATACACCACTATCTCTTCCTCTACCAGTGTTGTCATAGTAGCCAGGCGGTGGTAACTCGTTCAACTGTTCGTGTTCAAGCCCACTTGGGTCGAAACTTGTCTCAATAGAGGTATCTGCGTCAGCGTGAAGGGTGTAAGGTGGGAGAACTGAACTCAATGTATCTTGTGATTGATGCGGTGTATAGTATATTGTCATTGTCGCTTAGGATATGTGCTTTAGTTAATAACGATAAAAGCCAAGGAGCTCTTCTATCCATCAAGAGGAGACAATTGAGCACATCTATATATACATTCCCCCCCAATCTGTCAAAGGACTTTCCAATACATTTCAATTCTTTCCTTATTGATGACTCGGCACCGAAACACATAACAGCAGCAGTACTTTCGTAATCGGCAACACGGATTTAAAACCACACGTGTCGGTTTTATCAGCATCATCATCCAATGATAAAGAACTAACAAGCTTATCAGGATTTCCTAATGTGGATTTAGCAAGCGAGGTTTGATCATATTTGTTTCGTGACATGATCTTCAATTTTTAAAGCCGATGATAGCTCGGAATTGTTTGTAAGTAGATGGGTACCATATTGTTCGTAAATTCAATTTCTTTGTACAATTTAGATTTTGCCAAGACAACTATTTTCTTTCATCGAAGCAATAACGTCATAGCCTCCATCCCCTTATCGAAGAAGTCTTCTGTTATTGTACATCTGCAACCTTTTGTGTTGTTATTATTTTTTGTTTTTTGATTCGGCTGTATACGAAAAATCACAAAGTGGCATTATGTACTACCACATGTGAGGTTGGGGGGGGGAGAGAAAGTCTGTTGGATCTCAAATTGGGGGTCATGTAAAAAAAGTTTATTTAGTTGAATCCAAGTTTTTACGAATATTTTGATAAGAGAGAAAAACAATAAAGGTGATGATGATTTTCGTATTGATTTCTTTTCGGAAGGTGACTGCGATTCCCCCGGATTTCACACACGGCAATTCTCGGTTATGTTCGGCTTAACATCATCATTAGGCTTTATCAGTTGAGATCATCATCATCATAATCATCATCATCATCATCCCCCTGAGTCATCATTTATTAAATCCGAGATTCCATCGGACCGCTCCGTCGGAACAAAAATCCAATTTACATCAACGGTTGCAGACTTTGCAGTCTTATTGAAGTAGTTTCTAATCTACAACCAATCACATTTACTCAATTTGTTGGTTTTCAAACTCTAAACAACCTCTTCTGTCGAATACGTGCTTTTGAAATCCATTCGCAAGTAAGTACATCTGGCATTATAATTTCTAAGGCTTTCTAACTTTGATTCTACTCAACAATCCTACTAAAGTTCTCCCACAATGGGTATTTTCCACTTTAATCCGAGTTTGTCGTAACTACACTTTAACTCAGGCACTTTCCACACTCCATCCTCGTCATATTCAATACCTTGTTCTTTTAACTGTTGTGTTTCATTCAGTTCTTGCTTTTCTCGTTGTGGTTCACCAGTAGCATCGATTGAATCCTTTAATGGTTGTGCTGGCTGATTCATTTGCATTTTCAAATCCAAATTGTAGTCTCCAAATCGATTGATAAATTGTCGTTGTTGATAAATAGTGCTAAACTTGTAATTTCTTTTGGTATTAGTTACGTTCTTGAAACAAAAATTGGCATAATTGTTCAACTTCTTTAAATCATACTTGAATGGGGTATGTAAGGAGGATAATGACGATGAAGATGAAGTGGCTGATCCTGATCCGGATAAAATGGAGGATGACCGTCTGTGAGAGGGTGTAAATCCTCCTCCTCCCATCACTGCTTCATTTATTGATGCTGAGTTTGAATCATTAATGCACTGTTCACTATAATCTCTCAAAAATGATTTATCGTATTCGTGCCACAAATCGTAAGGATCGCCAGTACCATATTTGCCACCGTCAATCAGTTTATTTCCCCCATTTTGAACATAATTTAATGCTTTATATAAATTTTTCAACAAAATATTGATAAAGTATTTGTATTCAGTTTGCTTGATTGAATAGTATAACAAATCATATTCGTCATACAACATTGATGGTTGGCTAATATCAATAAAGTATATTCTGAAACCACTTTTCAAATACAATCCAATTTCTTCCATCTTTATTGTCACTTTCCGTAATTTATTTTGCTTAGTTTCTTGGTTCTCTTTAGGTGGGATGGTGAATTGTGCCACTCGAAGAAAACAAAATTGGTTCTTGGGTAAAATATCATTAATGTTTGTGGGTGGATAAAACAGTTTGGTAACGGTGGTGTTTCTTGAGGTGAAAAGGTTGTTGCTGTTATCAACGGTGGCACGAGCATCAATTGGCATATCCACTGTGTGATTCATTGATCCATTAACACTTCGATCAATACCGCCACCATTGACGATACCATTGGGTCGAGCAGAAAGGACATTTTCACCACTGCCATTTCCACTACCATTTCCATTTATAGTATTGTTAGGGGTAGCCTCAACCCCATCCATTTCCTCCTGTACTGTAGCCTCTTCTCCAGTAATCGTCTCGTCATCATCATATATCTCAGCTTTCCTTTCTTCCTCTTCGTCATCAACATTATACTTGATCTCAAATTTGGTAGTACCCAATCCATGACCATACTTTACTGCTAATCCAATATTTAGATTATATTGTCCTGGAGCTAACCACACATCCTTGGAATAACTCAACAAATAAGTTCGATTAATTTCAACAAAATGATTGTAAACATAATTTCTTGGTTCATCAATTTGATAATCGGAATATTCAGCATAAAGCCGCTTGTTTTTCAATATTGAATAAATATATTTCCAAGAATCTTTAACATATTGTACATTGAGTGGGTTATTGGAAGACTGGGACGCAAGCAGGTGTGAGTCTTTACATTCATCCATTTCATCCAGTGTGATGTTGCTGTTGGATATGTTTCCACCACCATACTCATGCTTAATTGATTCAACATGGTCTGGACTTGTGGTCAAAGCTCTAAAGCTACTGGTACTTGCACTGACATCAACATGCTCATCTTCCTTGTTCAAGTTGTCAATCAATTTCAACCTTTTGGCAATTATCATTCTATTGATGTATCGAAATGAATCTAGTGATTTAATATATGGTTTTAGCCAAGGCAATACTTTGATTATAACATTAATCGTGTCTTCACCAAAAACAGAAACAATTTTGTGGTAGTACAAGTCGTTATACAAAATGTAGTAGTAAGAATTGACATACTTCAAGTTAGACTGAGGCACCATATATAGTAGCTTCATTTGTATTTCCAAAGGTAGTTCCATCAACATGATTACTAGATTGCTTTTTGTCTATCGTTGTAGAGGGAAGATGGTTATGTGTGCATTTGATCTCCTAAAAAGATAGATTATTGTGTTTTGGGTAAGGAGAAATATGTGGCTCGTGAGTGGTGGTGGTGTCTAGTGTGGGTTTGGACTATGATTTGATGATCTTTCCTTAAATTAGATACTAGTAAATGGGTGCAGCCAAGAATATGACACGTGTGTCTTGACTTCTAAAGCTTGTGTATGCGTATATGTGTATGAGTGTAGCTGTCTATCTCTAGTGGCCTGTATGTCTAGATGTATACCTGTACTATAGTGGTAAATAATATAGTTTTGTTAATGTGTCTATACAGTGCCAATTGATTATGGTTTTAAACTTTTTTTTTTTTTTTCGTTCTCTCTCCCTTTGAAAAAGATGATTTTGATAATAAAGATGATGTAACCGAATAACAAAACTTATCAAAAGATTGAATTACACCCATACCATATGATCAATGAGTTATGAGGTTAAGTTACCATCTATATGAGGTCATATGCTACATCGAACTTCCTATAATAGAGTTTGACCATAACAGACAGATAATAACACTCTCTTGCACTTTTTCTTTCTCTTAGATAAGACAACTTTGATAAAAAAGTGATAATAAACTGAGCTTCATACTGCCTGTTGTTTTGTGTGATGGAAGGGGGGG
>OGTC01000381.1_pt1 | contig 11977 bp, 5 predicted proteins | sample 1574531 | NCBI WGS metagenome assembly OGTC01 (sample SAMN03295859, study PRJEB24534) | human gut metagenome | isolation source: fecal sample 2 from infant 9 | host: Homo sapiens | place: USA: Pittsburgh, PA | collected 2014-07 | reverse complement strand
GCGCTCATTCAACCTGCTCTCATCTGTGTCGAAAGTGAAGTTCTGTTGAGCGTTTTTCCGCTTGTAAAAGATTTTCTTTCCTTCTTCTTTTAATATTTTTAAGCGCTGACAATCTAAACGGAAAGGAGAAAAAGGAAGCAAAGGAGAATACACACATAGAGAATGTTGTCGTTGTTAACATATTTGATGGCTTAACAAAAAAAAGAAGAGCAGACGAGAGTTACGATGTCTCTGTTTGTGGCATGAACAAAAAAAAAAAAGCATCCCGAAAACCTCATTGCAAAAATAAAAATTTGAGAAACGTATGAACCAGACGCCCAAAGAAGCAGCTATTCGTACTGTACAGTATGTCACTACCTGTAACTCAAGAGGCCGTCTTCATAGGAGTAAACAAACAGAACTATGTTTCCGACTACAATCAGCATCATAAACTAATTGCCTTTGGTGCAAGCAATACAGTCGCTCTTTGGAAACCTTTGGACAAAACGCATCATGGAGTTTACTATACTTTGAAAAAACATACAAAGGAGGTAACTGGAGTAAAATTCTTACCTAATAGCGAATTCTTGGTATCTATTGGAGAAGATCATGTTGTAAATGTATGGAAGAAAAGTAACGATGTTTATACTCACCATCAATCGCTCAGTGGTCATGAACATTCGGTGACCTGCATTGCCGAAGTTAATGAGCATATCTTTGTTACAGGTGGAGCTGACAAAAAGATAATCATATGGGTTAATAACGGTGACGGGTTCGAATTGGGTCACAAGTTTGAAGTCAAACACAACTTTTATCCATTGTCTTTGGCGATTCAACAAATTGACGATGATGGAAGTTACATTCTAGCCATAGGAGGAACCACCAACAATATTCACATCTATACGCTTCACTTTTCAAATGGCCCTGTTTCAAGTGTCGACAAAAGTGCCGAATTAACTGGTCACGAGGATTGGGTCAAGACTTTGCAGTTTGTCACCAAATCAAAGCACAAGGATTACATTTTAGCAAGTGGGTCACAGGATAGATATGTAAGGCTATGGAGGTTGAAGTTGAATGACGCTATTGACAACACTGACGAAGATCCTTCGAAATTGACATTGCTCTCCAACAAGCAATACAAATTTGACTTTGGTGGCGGTAAAAGAGCAGCATTCAGTTTTGAAGCATTGATAATGGGACATGATGATTGGATCACTGGTATTCAATGGCATCCTTCGTGTAAATACAATTCGGAAAATAGTGAGTCCAAATTGCAGTTGTTGACATCCACTGCCGACACAGCACTAATGATTTGGGAGATGGATACTGAGTCAGGAATATGGGTGTGTACAAGTCGATTGGGGGAAATGTCTATCAAAGGAGCATCAACCGCCACAGGTGCCTCTGGCGGGTTTTGGTCATGTTTGTGGTTTATTGACGACATTACAAATGAAGAGTATGTTCTTGCAACAGGCAAAACTGGTGCAATAAGGGCATACAAATCAGCACCTGATAACACCAAATATTTTGAGGAGACTATAGGAGTTACGGGCGCTGTTGGTGCAATTACGGATTTGAGGTGGTCCATTGGGGGTGAATACTTTATGGCTACTTCACTTGATCAAACAACGAGACTTTACGCACCTTGGAAGAGAAACTCCGTCACTACTTGGCATGAAATAGCCCGACCACAGATACATGGATACGATATGATTTGTTGTGACAACATAACAAAGACCAAGTTCGTCTCTGGAGGGGATGAGAAGATTTTACGAGTATTTGAACTCACTGAGTCAATAAGACAGCATTTAAAGGCTTTAGGGGGAATTGAAATCAGCGATGACAATGAAAAACTTCCAGAGTTTGCCACTTTACCAGTATTGGGGTTGTCAAATAAAGCTGATGCGCAAGTAGAGGAAGAAACAAAGAATGACGACCTGGCTGAGGACATTGTGCTTAAAGCGCAAGACCAAATACAAGCACCTCCAACTGAATCGTACTTGCAAAGAAACAGTCTTGCCACAGAAATCGAAAAGCTTTATGGTCATGGGTACGAGGTGACTTGCTGCTCCACCTCACCTAATGGGAAGCTTATTGCCACATCTTGTAAATCAAACAATGCGAAGCATGCTGTGATAAGAGTATTCATGGTGGACAACGATTATCAGCAATCAAAGCAAGTGCTTGCGGGTCATAACTTGACCATTTCAAGTCTCAAATTTTCTCCGGACAGCAGATATTTGTTGGCAGTATCAAGAGATAGACAATTCTCCTTGTGGAAGCTTATAGATGAAGAAAAAGCAGAATTCAACCTAGTTGAGCTTAATGCAAAACCACATTCAAGAATCATTTGGGATTGTTCGTGGTTGCCAAATGCCACTTCCTTTGTCACAGTGTCTCGTGATAAGCAGATGAAATTGTGGGATATTCAAGAGGGTAAAGTATCGCTCGTGAATGCTTTGAAATTGGGTGAAGCTATCACATCAGTCACAATATTTAAAGGCAAGCAATCACTTAATCTGAGTATCATTGCATTAGGGTTTGAAAGTGGGAAAGTATGCGTTTATCGTACGGACAGTACTGGATTCAAAGAGGCTGTGTCGTTTGATGAAACGATAACTCCGGCTGATAGAATAGAGAAGGTGAGTTTCAGTACTCAAATCACAGAAAATAAGTTGCTTTTGGGAGTGGGTAGTAAGGATACCTCGGTCAGGGTATATTCTATAGAAGATAGCATATTTGGATGATATATAGTGTTGTGAAGTTGTACACTTATAATTTTAGCGATGTGTACTTCACGTGACTCAATTTTTTATTTCTAAAAATTTGTAAAAACTCTGTATGTATTACAAAACGTCACATCCAAAACCAACATGGAAGGATCAAACGACAAAATTACAGAGCTCGAAATTGAGGAAGTGAAAGATGGTAGTGTTACGGTACCAATTCTTGAGAGATTAAAGATTCAATTGAGGAATGATGACGACAGAGAGTCTGAAGTTGTAACAAGAAACCTACCAGCCATTATAGACAGCTTCAATAAAGCCATCAAAACTAATTTGCATGAAAATACCGAGGCCTCTGAAGTATTGGTCGGAATCTATCAAGTTCTTGTCAACTTAGTTGCTCGCACCGATAAGAATCGCGATTTCTTTACTACTGATTCTCCTGAGATACACCATTTTTGGAGACTAACAAAGTCTTTCCTCGACAAGCGCGACGTCTCATTGCAATGGTTGATATTCACATTTGTTGGTCAATTTATAGTAGAGTCTTTGAAAGTTGGTAACTACATGAGATTCTTGCATAGGGAAGGTATTCATAACCTGGTTTACCAGGACTTAGTTGAAGGCAATGATGACGCGTTTGACATTACATATGAATTGATCAAAGCAAATGCTGACGCCTTTGACGATAGTGATAATTCGTTAATAGAGGCTTTGAAAACGAAGTTTGCTCATTACTTTCAAGAAAGTGATGATACAGAAGCAATAGAAAAGTTGGTTGAGATTGTTTCCTATTCTGGACCTGATAAAAATGCATTCAACGAGATGCTCAGACGCTTATCTCACGTGAAAGATGTACCATTAGCAAGGAAAATGTTGGTTGCATCTACTTTGCTTTTCACCAACAAACCGACTGATGTACCGATTGATCAATTGACGACCGCTAACCCTTACATCTTTGCAGTTTGCTGCATTGTTATTGGAAACTGCATCGAAAATGACGCCACCAGAGATCTGACTTTTGGCATAGTTGATGCCGATTTTGGTATTGATAGATTGATTAATACATTTTTCCGAAAGTTTAAAATATCTGATGTCATCCAAATCCAAGCCATCCATATGTGGACGAATTTGATGGATGCCAAAATTGCAAATGAAATTGTGAAACTGCATTTAGAGAAGGTTATTTCGCTCAATCAGGTTGTGAGTGATAACGCTCAGTATTATCGTGAGATTGCAGCGTTGTACTATAAATTTTTGAGAAAGTTACTCATGTCAACCACTGAAGAGGTACTGACAGTATTCATCAGACAAATAAATCAATTTGATGGCAGTTTTCCAGATCAAACGCGGGTAAAGTATATTCTATTGCAAAAGCTCAATTTCGACACAGAAGAAGCGCATGATGTGTTATCACTGTTGATGAAGTCAATTGTAGAGCTTGTGGACCAACACGATGTCCTTGAACAAATCAAAACTATATCTATTTTGAACCAGCATATTGCCTCCGGTAAACTTATTTTAGACCTGTCTATACTTGACAAAGCTTATCTTCCCTATCTTCAAGGTGTATTACAACAATTGCATGAAAGTAAAATGTCCTCAGCATCAGAGGGGGATGTAAATTCGTGGCAAACAAAAGCTTTTCAAAATAACTTGAAGTTCATGGCAGCCACAACCACCAAGGTACTTGAATTGAGATCGAATCGAACTCCTTCAACCGATTATAGCGAGCTTCGGCGAATTTGCAATGTTATTCTCATTGTGGGGTAGGTCAATATGTGGCACATGTTGCTTGAATGTAACAGAACTGTGGGTGTTGTGGAGCCGTTAACGGCATTTGTGGCATATATTTGTGTTCTTACCTCCCCAGAAGGAATTCCCAAGCGAAATGACTCGGTACCAGACGCTCAAGCTGACTCTGGTATTTTTGTGTACTCACGGCATTCGAAGGGAAAAAAGCCAAAACTTATTTTCTTTACAGCGCGCATTTTGTGTCAAACTATGTTGCGCCTCACACACTTCCCCATTCGTCAGCCCCGAGGTCATAGTAGAAAAAGTTTTCCAGTCTCATAACCTTTCAAACCAAAGAGTATTTAATGCAGGTAGATTCAGCCAGGCCATTATGTCTTTTTCAAGTTCGGTAAAGACAACGACTTATTTTTTGAAGAATGACAGTGCAAACCGTATTCTCCAACTTGGTGAGGGAAGAGCCTGACCCAATAATCAAAACCATGCAACAATACCACAAGGATACCAATCCACAAAAAATCGATGTTTCGATTGGTGTATACAAGGATGAAGCAGGTGCATGTTACGAGTTTCCGAGTATAACCCAAGCCAAACAGATCTTGCACGACAATGATCCAGGACATAATTACACCAATATGGCCGGCATTACCGATTTTGTTGCTGGCGCACAAAAGCTTGTTTTCGGTGATGAAATTGTTAAGCAGGATAAATTGGCTTCCATTCAAGCAATCTCGGGGACTGGGTCGTTGCATATTGCAATGTTGTTGTACCGCGAAGCAGGCTATACCAACTATTACATAGGGACACCCACGTGGCAAAACTATCAACCCATGATTGAACACATTGGCGGAAAGGTAACCACCTACAAGCACTATAATGAAGAAGCTAGGCTGGTTGATTTCGACTGTGTTTTGAGTGCTTTAAACTCAGCTCCTAGCAAATCAGTTTTTCTCTTTCAAACCTGTTGTCACAATCCAACTGGAGCTGATTTTACTCGCAAACAATGGGAACAAATTGGCTCCATCATGCAAAAGCGTCAGTTATTACCCTTGTTGGATACTGCATGTCAAGGATTTAGTTCGGGGACCCCCGATCAAGATGCTTGGCCAATTCGTTACCTTTACAGTTTGAACTTGGAATTTATTGTTTGTCAATCATTTTCCAAAAACATGGGTTTATACTCTGAGCGTTGTGGAGCAGTTCATGTTGTGGTTCAGGACAAGGACTTTGTACCCAATGTTCAAAGCAACTTAGTTGCTCTCTTCCGTCATGAGTGTTCATTTGCACCAGCTTTTGGTGCTAGGTTGGTCGCTATTATACTCAATAACGACAAGTTGAGGAACCAGTGGTTGAATGAGTTGTATGAATCGACTATGAGATTGAAACATTCGCGTCAACGCATTTTAGAGAAATTGACTCAATTGAAGACCCCTGGTGATTGGCGAAATGTCGTTGAACAGAATGGATTATTCTGGTACTCAGGTTTAACAAAAGAGCAAAACGAACAATTGATTGAGAAACACAATGTTTACTCAACAACCATGGGTAGAGTCAATGTTGCTGGGTTGAATAATAAGAATATAGATTATTTCTGTTTAGCTATTGATGATGTGGTTAGAAACACATAAGAAGTGGAACCTACAAATGGCGATTGCGATAAATAGTTCTGAATATAAATCAAGTTTTTTTCTTTGATAAACCATGAACTAACCTTGTATAGCTATAACATCCTATCTCTGCCCTATAAAAGTTGATAAAAAAAAACAATAAAAATAATGTGCAATCAAAACTGAAAAACTCGTCTTCCCATTTCAGTCCTGGTAATACTCTTGTGATTTTCCTTCCCCGTTCGTTTAAACATTGGTTTTGCCATGTATCTTTTTCAAATGTGCCTTCAAATTATCTTTTCTATTAAAACATTTACCGCAATTTGGCTCTTCACATTGAAATGGTTTTTCCGAAGAATGTGACTTGAGATGACGCTTGACATGTTCTGGTCGCTGGAACCTCAGGTTGCAAATGGGACACTTGTGTTTTTTCCTGGGATCAACTTTGTCATTTTTTTCTGACCTATTGTTACGAACTTTTGGTCGTGTAATGTTGAGATCTTCGGGAATTGGTATAGTTACGGTTCCATCTTCCTCAACAATGCTCTCAAAAGAACTGTTTGATTCCTTAGGATTGTCCTCTTGATTGGTCTGTGATTTGGCTTTTGATCTTGTGGATCTCCTTGTGACCGGCTTTGTGGTTGCATCATCAAATTTCTTCTTTTGAGAATCGTTTACTGGAAATGCAGCCATGGGTGGTAGCAAAGCTGGAGTAGACGATGAGGACACATGACTACTTGCATGTTGGCTATGTCCCTCTTGATCGGACTCTTCTGCCAAATTCTTGCTCAAGTTGATCGATGCCGAAGGATGTCCACCTTGAGGGCTAAGCCTCTTATGTTGGTTGTAAGGTGATACTGATTGATTCAAGTTTTGAGTAATGTTTTTATCCAACTGCGGATAAGACCCAGAATTATTATCAAACTCAGCCAGCAACAAATCAATTTTAGGAGCTTGGTCGTCTTCCATGTCATCTTGATCTTGCTCATATTGTGTTTGCCCAATTTTTGACTTTGGCATCGGAAGCATGGCATTGGGCAATAGCAATGTCGAACTTGAGCTGCTCTTTGGTTGGGGGCGTTTACTCATTTGAGTCAATAGATCATGGTCCTTCTTGTTTTTCTTCATCAAACTCGAATACGATTTAGCCTTTTTTAATTGCTTCAATGCATCATTCTCCTGATCTTCCAAGTGCTGATTATCGAAAACTTCACTCTTGAAAGGACTGAAAAAAGTTGATTGAGAAGACTTTAGTTTCTGCGAGCCGGGAGTTAGCAATGGAGTAGCCGACAAGTTATTCCCACTATAATTTTCCTCATCATCCAATGAGTTCATCCCTTGTGACGGTGTATAGAACGGGTTCAAGGCTGAGTTGTACGACGATGCCGAATTTGTCTTGGAAGCAAGCACCGCTGCAGTAGCATCCAAGGATACTCTCGATCGGGATCGTGAATGGCCCTTAATTTTATTTGCCGGGGTCTTGGTGACCTTGTTGAATGCAGTAGCTGCCAAATTCACTGGTGAAAATGATTGTGCGCAGTTTCTCAAGGGCGTGGTGTAAGAGGATACCGACATGGACTTGTTTCTTCCTGCCCTTCGAGGAGTAGAAGTGAAATGCTGTTGGTGTTGAAATTGTTGGACATGTTGTTGTTGTTGATAAAACTGTTGTTGCTGCTGTTGTTGTTGCTGTTGCTGTTGTTGTTGTTGTTGTTGTTGTTGTTGTTGTTGCTGTTGCTGTTGTTGTTGTTGTTGCTGAAAATAAGGTTGCTGGGTGGAGAATTGTTGATAAGCAATTTGCTGTGGCAACTGCTGATGCAAGGGGGACTCAAATGAAGGAATTGAATCCAATGAATAAATAGTGTTTGATGAGATGGACTCAGGCAATGCCGAATTTTGACTTGGTGGGTCCTGATTAACCGACACAACGGAATTGTTATGGTAATGCTGGAAACCTTGATTACGGCCACCAGCAGCTTCGTCCAATGACACATTTCTTGAATGATTGAAGCTAAGATTATCGGCGTCTACTATGTTGATACCCAAACCCGAGTCATCTGTGATGTAAAACTTGTTCTCCGGTAAATTTGTCGAAATCGGCACAACCTCATCGTCAAACATGGAGCCATCGTCTACGTACTCAGACTTGGAATGGAAATCTAGACCCTGTGATAGTTGCTGTTGCTGTTGCTGTTGCTGCAGATGTTGTTGATGTTGTTGCTGTTTGGACTGTAGCGACTTTTGTAGTTGGTGCTGATCCTCTGGCTGAGATTGACTAACTTGATGTGGTTGCTGTAATTGCATTTGGGTTTGCTGCGATAGCGCTTGCTGTTGCTGCTGCAATTGGTTACCACTTTGTGCAGACTGGTTTTGTTGTAGACTTAGCGATAATAAATGGTTTTGGGGGAATTGTTGAGTTGTTTGATCGTACAAATCGATTGAAATAGTCGAATCATCAAACGGTTGTGCCAATTGGGTGGGTGAACTTAGCAAGTAATTTTCCATTATTTTTATATCCTGCGATATATGTGCTTAACGTAAAGCGAGCTTGAACAGAAAGTTTTTCTTTGTATAGGGGTTGTATCGCTAGGCGTTTGGTTGATCTGATGATTCAGTATATATTGTGTTGCTAAAGGTATTTTATACTGGGCTGTGGTTCTGAAAGCGTAGCTTGTGGTTGAAGTTCATGAACAAAATCTCGACCCAAAAAATTAAAGAAGTAAACTGATAAAAATTGGAAGAGCGAAGAGCGTGATTCTCTCGATATGGGTTTAAGTGGGTACTTATGTACAAAAGCGAATGTGTGGATGTTGTTTTTTTTGAAGGGGAGTGGTCAACGCTACTATGTATAGTTTTGCTGGTCCTTTTTTTCTCTATGATGGGAAAGAATGATTATATATTTAGAAGAAGTTGAACAGAATAATAAAAAAAAAAATATACATATATTAAAGTAAAATAAAATTCAAACTGAAAATAAAATAAATCCAAAATGTACAACTTTATTATAAAGGTTAGGGAAAGTCCAAAAGACAGCGAATCGGAGTTGGCTGTTGGTACATGGGAAAGAGCAGATCATACAACTACGTTATCAACTAGCATGTGGTTAATTGGGTGGCAAGAGTCATCGAGAGTTGACTTAACGCCGGAAACTCTCTCTTCACGCAGGCTTAGAAATTAATTTTTTTTTTTTTTTCAGCTCTTGTTTAGACGCCTGATTTTTACTCAGTCAATCACTTACTTACTCACAACACTTGTTTGGATTTTTCTGAGTGTATAATATAACAAACGCTTTAGTGTTTAGGGCAAGTTGCAAAATATATATAGACTCCAAAGAACAACGCTGGGAAATGCCTTACTTTTAGTTGCCAATATGCGCTCATCAAAGACTACATCCCGTAGAGTTGGCCAGCTCATTCCACGACAAGGTAAATCATTGATCCTCTCTCCGTTTGCCGTTTCCACTACCTTTTGCCTTTTAGAACCGTAGTTAGAGCTCGAATTGAGTACGCAGATTTGGCACACAAAGAATGACTGGAATGAGACAGAAAAATTTTCATTAAGAAAGCGGAAAACAAATCACAAGCAAATCACACCCATAAAGGAAGCACACAATGGGACAAATGTTTTAAACGCAGAGAAGTAGCAAACAGAGCCGGGGAGGGGTGGGTCTGTTGTAGAAAGTAAGACAGAACGTGGAGCTAAAGAATGTCCCCGTATTACCTCCGTGTAGAAGTGGCTAATTATTAAACCCCAACTAAGTCCCACACGTGAAAAAAAATTCTTTTTATAGCCGAGTGACGCCAAAAAAAAATATTAAAAAAAAAAAAAAGAGTATTTCAAGACGCGTCATGACCTTTATCAAATAAAAGTAGTGTATGCAATCAAGCTCAAACCTTCACTTGAATTAACCGTCATCGTAATTCACGCTAAATAGGGGTGCGAGGAAGTGGATTTGTCGCCCGCGTATGTCGACTAGGTTTGACTCCGGCATGATGAGAAAAGCTCGTCAGTTTGTTAGCATTCTTTTAAGTTACAGTTGCTTTTTGATCTGAGCAATTACGATGTCCACGTTCGTCAGCTTAACTTCACCTGAATGAACTCCCTTCCCCCGCGCTTTCAAAAGATAATTTGACTTGAGCTCACAGCAACTTGGTGCAGCAATTGTGAAAAAAAAAAAAACAAGAAAAGAAAATTAACAGGGGTACTCAGCCATCAGCGGAGAGTATGATCCACCACAAAGACGGCCCGTGCCGGATATGTGTCTCAAGGCATATGTTGCTTTCGCTGTCAATAGTTTTCGTTTTATTTTTTTTGTCATTTTTGCTGTCCCCTTCAAGTAATGAAGCTACAGTGGCCTCCAGTTATGGCCAAGGCACCATGTTCTCGATGTAGATTGTCTTGCGCCCAATTGATCAGTTTACAAGGCACATGGTGTAGGTTGTGAATCTAACCCTAAGCCTTCTCGGCACAATAGGATTTGATTTTGTAATCGAGATGAACAATTTTCAGTTCAGCTTTGTGTAATTTTTGATACAGCGATAAAATCGAGTAAATGCTCATGTGCATTTTACATATGAGCAAGAAGTTAGATCTAATAATTCAGCTGAAGCAATTTTAATGACCTACGTTGCCAAAGGGTTAACTCCGGCTGAATGAATGTGACGAGGCCTTTCATCCTGTCATACGAGATATAAGCTACTAACGCTTATATCGGCTGCTTTTATCTCACTTTCTAATTGATCAAAGCCTTGGCTCTTGAACCGAGTTTCATTTCATGACTCTAGGATAAACGGGCTTGTATTCTTGATTTACACTCGACTAAAATTTGAGAAGGTATCACGTTGTAACAGGCATTCTCCGCCCTATTCTAGACCGCCTCTATATTTTCGCTTGGTAAAGAAACTAATGTGATCATTCAAAGCTCTTACAAATTTATTACAAGCAATCTAGTGTTTCTTTTACGTGGATGCTGCTAAATTTAGAATTAAGGAGCACGTTTGCAGAAAATTTAGATAGCCGCCGGAACTAGATGAAAATTGTTTGTTTTGTGTAGCCTTTTACTCGCCTACACGCATTGCCTCTATGTTTATTTTTAGCAACAGCTATCTTTGAAATAGCAGATACAGTTTACGGGGTATCGTAGTCCCTCCACACCGTGATTATAATACCGGACTTTTCTTCGGCCCTACGAGATTATCCCATCAATTGCAAAACGTATCACTTTTTTGTGTTTGCATGTGCGACGACATGTTCGTAAAATTTAAATCCGGTTGTGGAACGCAGACTATGAACTGATTGACGCCGCTCTTGTATTTCAAGAGCTCGAAAAGTTCGAAGATCATGAGGCGATGTACAACAAGATTTGGCTCTGCAATACCAGGTAGAGCGCATTTAGGTTGTTAAGGCAGTTAATTAAATAACTAGCACGTTTCCAGAAATATTCCAGACAGAGAGCAACTCAGGAGGTGTGATTCCTTTTCTCCCAAGCGCTCCTTTGGCTGTAATCTTTTGATCCCAGTAAAGTGTTAGATTCGAATAATCTGACGACATGTTTACAGTACCGTTTTGTGATTTTGTATCTTGTTACTGAAAGCATCTCTATTCGAATTCTGTTCTGCATTGAATCACCAACTACCCAGTTCCTCTTGAGACCTTGTAAAGGTTGTACTCCAATTCTCTTCACCATGAGAGCTAGCCTACTGTCACAAGAACTATAATGAAAGCTAGAATGTGCTGTATTAGCCACTCCAATTTAGGTGCCAACCAAGAATTGTAATTTCGCCATCACTTTGAAATCGACCGCATTTACTAAAAGAGAGAACCAATGACAACCTTTCAAAATCAAACAAACCTAGTCTATCTCAATACTCTATCCACCTATTTAATTATTAACCGATTCAAGAGCAACAATGGCAT
>OGTC01000380.1_pt1 | contig 12007 bp, 8 predicted proteins | sample 1574531 | NCBI WGS metagenome assembly OGTC01 (sample SAMN03295859, study PRJEB24534) | human gut metagenome | isolation source: fecal sample 2 from infant 9 | host: Homo sapiens | place: USA: Pittsburgh, PA | collected 2014-07 | reverse complement strand
TTTTTTTTTTTTTTTTTTTTTTTTTTTTTTTTTGATTGTTTTTTATTGAAGCTTATGGTCGTGTAAACTGTAGCAAGTTCGTTTTGTGTAGCGGATTTTAGAAAGATCACCAAAATTCTTAACAATTGTCTGTTGGTTTTTGTATCTTTTGTATCCTATGTTGTTTGTCTTATGTGTGTATCTATGCGTGTGTGCCTGAAGATGCACTTCTAAACTGTAGTGACGTTGAAGGAAAGTTTTATAACCATCACAAGGTTGGTTGCAATCAACCTTTTTCATACAATCTAACAACGGATCAATAAGTCAAACAAAAAAGAATGGTAGTAAGTTAAGAGAAGACAATACTCTTTCTATAAATGGAGTTTAGAACCAAGCCACGTTCTTCACCAACGAAACACGACTTCTAAGCAACCCTTTTGAAAAGAAAAAAACAATAAATTTTTAGGCAGAGTTTTTCCCTTTTTCTCTCTCTTGTGACTCCATTCTCTGTGATTCGAGATGACTTCTCAATATTGTTTTACCTATTCATTCGTTCGTATCTGACACAGAACTCAACGTCTTCTTCTTATTGCTTCTTCCTCTATTCCTCTCTCTTTCTTGTTATTTTGGTTTTTGTTACCGTCTTGTGGCTTAGACTTTCGCTCACTTTTATGACACTGAAACGCGAAACTTTTGTTCCTTTTCCCGTCAACTTATTTTGTAACTCACGCACAAAGAACTAACTTGTCGTTTCTTTTTTTTTTTTTTTTTTTTTTTTTTTTTTATTTCTATTCTTTATTGTTCTCCACTGTAAATTACTCCCGAGGTTAAATTGCAACAACCAGCACACCTACCTCCCCAGCCAGCCAGCCAACCAACCACCAATGACTATGGACCTCATTGGCTGTTAAAGAGAGTAGAAATGCCAATGGTACATGACAAATTTATGTGGGCGAATAGTAACTACATGGCTCTACTTTTATTTGATCAAGCACCAAAATTGACTCATTGTTGAACTGCATTGAGCACTTTTACCCATGAGTGGATTTCTCCACGTCACATAACATCCTACGTAGTTTAATTTGCAATACCGTTGAATTGGCACTACTACTATAGTAAGCACCACTCTAATTACCCTCCAGTTCACTAGTATTTTCGTTTACAATTTCTTTCGGGAAACAACTTTTTCATATTCTCCTCTCCAACTAGCTTACAATGGTTCTATTTGCAACTGTGTTTCAATTAACTACCTTAGTCACCGTAGTAGCTTCATTAGCCGCTCCACACATTCAATTACCATCTTTCGAAACAGACACAATACAGAGTGTCAACGACTTTATTGAGTTACCACCAATTCATCAATTTAAGAATTTGCAACATTTTCAACAGAATATACACCAATTCATGAGCAACATAAACTACACCACAGATCCCTCCCCTCAACCATTTGTTATTCAACTTACTGATTCAAACAAATTAATCTTTCCTGAATATACACCCCCATCACCAGATGAACAAATTAAAAATGGTGACGGTCAATTACCAATCCATTCTAGAAATTATGTTTCACCTCCTGTACCAATAGATTGGATTGAACTATATGGCTCAAATATAGTTCAACAATCAAGTACACAGCCAATAGAAATACAAACACTTTCAGTAGTTGTCGATGATAGTGCAAGAGGTGAAGTTGCTTATTCAACAGGTCGATTGCAAAAAATATCAACTGAATATGATTCCAAAATATCATTATATCTTGGGTTTATTGCCTTTATTGGGTTAACTTCAGGGTTAACTTTTGCTCCTGAATTGGAATTTTCCACTAGTACTTCCATTTATTACACATGTCCTGTATTGGCTGGACAAACTGTAGTTATTAAAGTTTATCCCACACTAACCACATTTACACCCTATACTAAAAAATGGAAATGGGATAGTAAATTGGGGAAATTTGCAACTAAATTACCATCATTCAAAAAATTGCAGAAGGTTTCATTATTTACATTAACCGGTTTAGAAGATGTGGAGTGTTTCTACACATCATAAGTCAATTTCTTTGCTTTGTAAAAGCTTTAGCTAGTAGTGAATTGCAAAAACTATATAGAAAACCAGTAGTAGAGTAACACTATCATCACTAAATAAGGCTATCAAGCAACAACAAGTGTATCAACTAGCTTCTCTAATATATACCAATTCCCCATATAAAAAACTGAACAACTGCTCCGTCACCACCTTTAAATGTGTACAGAAGTGGAAACGCCTTCAGCTTGTTCATTGATTCTGCTAGCAGCATCACTTTCATGAACTGGACGCACATACTTGTCAGCAATTGGTTTAATAATAACATTGTAAACAACATTGGCACCACCAAAACTTGGAATACCAATGTACAACAAAAATACAGTCTTGAACAAGTAGTAAAATGGAATCCAATACAAGATAGCCTTGGACCAAAATTCAATAACATTGAAAAAGGCAAAAACAACCCAATATGTCAACAATTGAGTGTCATCTTTTGATGTTGATGTTTGTAAAGCCAAGATGGAATAATAACCTGGAACAACAAAACCAGCAATGTTGGACAAAAGTTGACCAACTCCACCAATGTTCAAAAAGACAAGAACAAAATAGAGTCCAAATCCACCCAAGACAGCATATGATCTTGGTAAACCGGTCTGGGCTTGAAATTGGTTCAAGATTCCAATTGACTTGGTATTCTAAAAATGAAAAGCTCGTTAGTATTGAACAGCATTGTGTATATGTGTGTGTGGGCAACAACTCGAGGCAGCCACCAACATTTCATGGTGGCTCCTCTTCCAATCGATGGCGAATGTGCTGCTTGTTCCACAAAATTTTCGTCAACATACGTTATCAATTTCGGATAAAACTGTTTTCAATTGATCTGGTACTCCTCCCATTGTGAATGTGTATTTATTTGATAAATATCTTGAATTGGTCAATTCTTCTTGTTGAAAGTAAAGAAAAGCTAATATGAAGAAAGAAAGGGTGTTAGAAAGAAAAAGAAAAAAAATTTCAGAAAAGGGAGAGAGCAAACGAAATGGTAATTTGTCGACAATAAAGACACACACATAACACACACACAATTACACAGTGACACAAAAAGGTTTAAAGAAAGCACTGAAATTACCAAATAAGCAAAAACACATAGATAGGATAGATAACTTCGTTCTCCAAGTTTAGTAACCTGATATCATCACGTTCAAGTGCAGGTACCACCACCACCCCTTGATACCTGTTTTCCCTCCCCTCTTTCTTCTACATGATATTGTTCATGTCATGCTTTTGTCCCTTTCGAAATACTTAGGAAAACGTCATAAGTTATTTTTATCGCACTAACTTTTACACAGAGCGAAAGAAGAAGTCACACGATCAAAAACTCATTACAAACTAACATGCAAAATTTTTATGGTATACTCTCCCCTCTCTCTCTCTCTCCCCTCCCTAATTCCTGCTTCTTTTACTTTTTGGACCTGGATTTGGCACTTCCTTCAAACCCTGCTCTTTTCTTTTTATTATTCTGCCCATTTTTATTCTTGTTGACAACACCAGTAAATTTCCTCAATTTGGGCAAGTTTTTCCTCTTTTGTCCTTTACCTTCTTTACGAGCTTTTAGATTTTCTTCTCTTCTTTTTGCTCTGGCTGCAACTGTATCTTTAACCACTTGTTGTCGCTCTTTCCACTCAATTTCACTTCTTAACTTTTTCTTTTCCTTTCTTTTCAATGCCTTTTTCAACAATTTCTCATCATCTTTTAATTTGACACCTTCTGCTTGTGACATAACCCTCAGCCACTTGTCCTTTTCCTTTTGTTTTGCTTGCTCTTCCAGTGGCATGTTTTCCAATTTTCTCTTCTTCTTCTCCAATTTCAATAAATGAGCTTTGATATCCTTATTAGCAGGACCTTGTTTCTTTTTCTTTTCTGCTGATCGACGAATACCTGACAAGTTTGATGTTAGTTGAGATCCATCCAGGAATGCAATATTACCATACAAGACAGCATTGTCCTCGGTGTCTGATTTTTCATCATCATCGTCTGATTCACCCGAGTCATCATTGTCATCCCCTTCATCTTCATTATCATCCATCTCCTCGCGTTTTCGTTTCTTTAATTTTGACTCCTCTCTTCTCCTTCGTTCAGCAAGTATTTGCTCACGAGACGTTGGAGCACCTGTCGCTTTAGTTCCAACAGCTTTTCTCTTTTCACGCAAGGTGTTAATCTTGGACTCTAATTTTTCCTTCAACTTGGCCAAATTTTCTCTCCTCTTTGCCTCTTCTTCTTCTGACAATTGTTGTTTCTTTGATTTGCTTCCATTCTTTGGTGTCTTCTTTAGTTCGTGCTCCTGGCTTGCAATTTCATTTCCTTCATCATCGAAAATTAAATTAGTTCCTGGTGTGATTAAAACTTCCTCTTCTTCTTCTTCTTCTTCTTCTTCTTCTTCTTCTTCTTCTTCTTCTTCTTCTTCCGCTTCGCCTTTCTCCGGTACTTCTAATTCCACCACCGATGAGGTGTCCTGCGCGATGCCATTCAATCCATCTTCCTGCTCCGATGCGTGTGTAGCACTTTGCTTCTGCAGTTTATTTTCCATTACATCCTTTGCAGTAGCATAGGAATTCAAATATTCATCTGCATTCTCTTTTATAGACGGATTGAATTTGGCCCTTTTCTTCTGTTTAGCCTCTGCTTTCGAAGCTTTCTTTTGCTGCCACTGATCCTGTGTTGCGTCATCGTAGAAATACTTTGCCGGGATTAACGACAACAAGCTGTCAAAAGCTGATGAATGTTCTTTCAATCTTTCCTGGCAAACTGAGTTAGTATTCTGTTAGTTCGAACGCTTTGAATGGTAGTCCACATACTTCTAAGGAATTGCTCATTGGTCGTCCTTCTTGGTATTCTTTACCAATGTCTGCTAGTGTGTGTAATTTTTTTTTTCTTTTTTAAGTAAGTGCGATGGGTTTCCCTAATGCTGCAAAAAAAAAAAGGGAAGCTCTGCACATTGGAATACAATAAGGAGAGAAAAGGAACACCAATATATGCGTTACTCAGCCAGTGGTGATAACTGAAGAGACGTCGTGGTTCAGTGTCTTCATTTGGTCACACCTGTACTTGTGCTTCTCCATTATACACGTTTCTATGATAAGTCGTGTACAAGTGCTAAAAAATGGAAGTCTACCGACGAATCTTATCCATTATTTTGTGCCCATTCTGAGCCAACAGAGAGAGTGAGAGACTTCGTCATTGAAACATCCCATCCTCCTCCCCCACCCCAAGTTGAGCAACTAGTGCAAACCCCCAAAATGTCATCTGGAAACCAACAACCTCTTCTTGCAGAATACTTGATTCTATCGTTACCCCAATCTACAAATGCTCAACAATGGTTGGAGCAATCATTAAACAGTGGTAAACAACCTTTGTTCAAGTTAAATGTTCCTGACTTTCAAAGTGGTACATTGGATTCGCTTGTGCAAGAAAGCGAAGAGATTAGCAAGATTGATCAGCAATTGGGTGGATCTGTGGCCAAAGTGGTTGATATCGTGAACAGTGTCAATGATTCCAAGACCAATTCTCGTATTGTTCAATCAAGATCAGTATTTGACTATGTGCAAAACTTTCAGTGGAACACATCCAAGTATAGATTAGACAAACCAATTAGTCAATTGGTCAAGATTATTGCCAATGAGGCATTGGCTTTGGATAATGATGTTAGAGCTTCGTATCAAGCTTATCAAACAGCCAAATCCAATTTTTTAGCAGCTGATAGGAAAAGGAATGGTGATTTATCAATAAAGTCATTGCATGATATTGTCAAGCCAGAGCAATTTGTACAAGACTCCGAACATTTGATCACCTTGCCTATTGCGGTACCCAATAGTATTGTGTCTGATTTCAAAAACAATTATGAAACATTGACTCCATTTGTCATACCCAGATCAGCCGAGGTGATTGAGAAGGATAAGGACTTTACCTTGTTTGCTGTGACTTTGTTCAAAAAGTATCAACAAGAATTTATAAATAATGCACGAGAGCGCAAATGGCATCCTCGCACAGATTTTGTTTATGATGATGAAGTACTTAATAATTTAAGAAAAGAGTTTGATACTACAAAAGCAGCTGAAGTGAAACTGAAAAATGAACTCATCAGATTGAGCAAGACGGCGTACCTGGACATTTTTGCCAGTTGGTTCCATATAAAAATTATTAGAGTTTATGTTGAGGCCGTTTTGAGGTATGGATTACCACCACAATTTGATAACTTTTTGATCAAGTTTGAAGGCTCAAACTTGAAGAGCGTTAGTAAAGCCAAGAAGGAGTTGATTGAAAAGTTTGGTTACCTTGGAGGTGATGGATATTCAAATAAAGCCAACTTGCACGAATATGCTTCCTTGGTTGACACTGACTATGAGCCATTCGTATTATATGAGTTTGAAATTGTCTAGGGATTTTATTACATTGATGTAGCTCGATATACATAGATGCATAAAAAATGAATATTCATTCTTGAATCCAGGTTCACTCAATTGTTCTTCATATTAGAATTGCCGAAACTTAAGCAAGAGATACTCTTGTCCACTTCCAACTGTTCTTTTTTTCTCATTTCAACAAGTACAATGGTGGGATCTTGTCACTTGAACAGTTGCCATCTTTAGAATTAAGCAGCAACTCCATTCCCTATTCAAACCAGGTATTAATCCGTTTCAATGAAATGGCTATATATTTTCGCCTTACCATAACACTTATACTCATGTAAGGGATTTGTGGTGGACACATGTCTAATGATTTGGACACTGTCGTTTAAAGTTACGGATTGACAGATGCACCCCAGTCCAAGGTCCATTGATCCAATTCCATTACGCATGTCATTTGAATTGGCAAACTTTTAGAATTCATGCTCCAGTTTGGCACTTCTTGGATTGACAACACTCAACTTCTGTTGCTGCAGCTTCCACCCGTGTCAACCCTTTACACGAATTTCTATTCTGAATCTTTAATGTGCTTGTTAAATTCATTCACAGGTATCAAGCCCGGCATCTCAAATCCAACATTGAGCAGCAGGAATGGACTTGGTCGTAAAGACTTGTTGCGAATACATTTCTCTGCTTCATCATTGAGGGCTGAAACCCTACCCTTTGAAACCTAAGATTAGTAATCATATATACGGGGCCATTTACGATTGTTAGAAACTTCTTAGTAAATGATCAAAGTGTAATGGGAGTGGGGGGGGAAGGGAGAAATAGTATGTAATTGTGCATAAAAGAATTCCCCTCAATAACTTCCTTTTCTTTCTTTTTGCAATAATAATCCCCGCATATTTTCATTCTAAAACACTCTAAGACTGTATACAACAGAAAGAGCCATAGTTAGTCCTGAATGACTATGCCTTGCTCTTTCTTTTACCACCGTATATAAAGCGTACAGCAAATCACACTTCATCAATATGTAAAGTTCCACTTCTACTCTTTCTTCTTCTTTTTATTAAAACATATTCTGATTTAATCTACAATTACTAAATATGCCAGATTTATTTGATAACTTTTTCAGTTCAATAAGTGCAAAATTCAATGGCGGTCACACTAGACGCCGCTATTCTCAGAGCTCACAAGTTAATACTGGAAGCTTTTACAGTTACCACAATTCGCCAAGTAACAATAATTACTGGTTGCCTAGAAAGTTGTCTACATCTGAAGCGTCTCAAGAGAAACCTTCTGTGAGTGCTCAAGGAAACTCATTGGATGGGACACAACCCACAATGAAGCTTGGTTCTGGTGATTTGAATACTGCAGCTGCCCCTGCAATGGATGACAGTTTGGCTCCTAGGGCAAGATTAGGTAGCACTTCTTCAGAAAAGAGCATAGAAGATTAGAGCCAAGGAAGGTAAGGTAATGGCTGCATAGTGCTGGTCACTAAGACAATTATCTGTACAATGTTTTAGTGCCTTTTGGTTTTTCAAAAGGAATGAGACAGTTATTTATCGTGTTTTTGTATAGTTTTTGAATATATACATATATAAAATGGAGTTTTTGATTGGTAATTGCGTCATCTTCAGCTCTCTACATTTTGGAGATTACTCTCTACTTAATACTATTGAGAATTTGACTTGGTGGGTAACCTTGTCTTTGTTTCCAACCAGATGACATTAATTCTAGATTATTTACACAATTTGGTTGCAAATTTGTTAATAAAGGTAAAATATCAAATACGCCGATACTTACCACCTCAAATAATCAATCTGTACGAATATAGAAAAACTGAGGGGGTTAGACAGCAACCATGGCTTAGGTTTAATATGATAGTACCAGCAATTGTATGTTGAATTTGCAAAAAAAAATGTGATCTAGCCGAGGATCGAACTCGGGACCTTTTCGGAGCTTACAATCAGAAAACTAATTTGTAAACGAAACGTGATAGCCGCTACACCACTAAACCATTTTCACAAAAATAAAAGGCAGTTAAACCGTTCAGTATCTTAGAATTCACATGACTATAGCGTGATATGCACATGAAGGTCACATACAAATAACATGAACAACGTCTTTTTCGTTGACCAGAGCAGAGCGTCGTTCACGAGGTATAGGCAATGGAAAGCTCATTCAGCTGTTAAAGAATAGGATACCTCGCTTTTGCAAATGAACATCTCTTTGTGGTTAGCTCTAGATTCAGAATAGACTACGAATATGGTAGAATTAGGAATGCAAAGTGGTGTCTCATTCTCATATTTTTCAATTATAAAAATTCATCTGCTCACGGGACAACTCCCACTAGATTTAAATTTGCTTTACTAACCACGTAGTAAAATCATCAACCATCTTTTCGGTAACGTCATGTCCCACTCCTTCATACACGACAATTTGTGTATCATCATTGGTATTCAAGTACGAATCGCACCATACCGAACTCAATGTGTATGGAACCAACCTATCCTCTTGACCAAAACTGGCGTACATCTTGATTGAATGCATGGCAAAGTTTTCCCAAATAGATTCGTCTTGTTTAGATAATGTCTTGTGAAAATGTTCAGGGTACTCAATTTTTTGTTGTTCAGGTGACAAATTCAACTCATCGTAGTTGTAATAAAACCATCTCTTGTCGTAATCCTCACTTGACAAATCATTTTCCTTGAGTCGGTTGATTAATAAACTGGTCAAGTCAACGCAACCAACAACTGGATTGATAGCATATACCAAGTCAGGGTACTCATTAGCGAAACGATAGACAACGTGTGCGCCTAGCGAATAGCCCGATATGATGTTACGATGCTTGATATTATAGTGTTGGTGCTTGGCTTTGAATTCATTAGTTAAATACGACTCCAAGTTTAAGTAATCAGGCAAGTAATCAATAATCAATTTCAAATCTTGAACATTGCCCATTATCGAGCTAACCATATCAATCCCATGAGTTTTATTGCCCTTTAACCAATCCTCATTCTTGAAAGCATCGATTGTTCTTTCACCATGATTTCTCAAATCAAAAGTAACACAAATTAAAGGAGCTTCCTTGTGTTGTTGATTTCTCTTTTGGTTAACTTGATTTAAAATGTTATAGCCAATGGCTTCAGTATCCTTGTAGCTTCTGCCACGAGCATGTATCAAGTAAATCACATTGATGGGAATCTCGTCAACATGAACCAGTGATTGATTGAAGGATTCAATGTATGGAGCCAAGGTGTCACTATTGTACACATGAACTGATATACCACCAATATTGTAAGTGGTTTTAGAAAATGAAGCTGGATCGTAATCAAACTTTTTCATTTCTCTCTGGGTTGAAAACTGTCAATTTCAAATGTCAATTGAGTTTGGACTTGGAAACGTTTTATTTGGTGTTGGAAGATTTATTATGCTTTGTGCGGAGTGGTTTTTTGTACAGGGCGACACGACCTTCGTAGTTACAGAGCTTTAGAGAGTTGCAAAATAAAGCTTGTTTATGAGGTAGGGAGAGAGGTACATGAAGGACAGGTTGAAAATTGTTGAAGCCATTCTATTATCCCAGGAAATGCTTTACACAATTCCAGCCCACAAGGTACATTATAGAAGCACGATTGTGGTGAATCTAAAATTTTACTTCCGATAGATTTATTGTATTCCTCCACTTAGATTCCATTGAGATAACTACGATGGCAGGAAATGTCTAGGATCAGCTGAAATGTGTAATGAGGTATTGCATGTTAGCATTTCCAAAAGCAAGGCTCGATGTTTGAAAACACTTCATTGACTTGGTTGATGGAGTTACTTCCGGAGCATAAGTAGGGTTGACTAAGACAGTATTCCGCAGCATCTAATCAATAGAATTGGCTTCCATTGAACCAAAAAGCTTCATCGTATGTAAGTTGCATTACCATCACCATCTCAAGTGACCAAACAACACGATTCATGTGGTTTACTCTGTACCCTATGATTGATAAAGCTCTTTGTTGTAAAGGAAGTATCAGCCCTGGCCCAACCCTTCATAGATACAAATCTTCAAAAAACTTGAAAGCCAAGCCCCCTAACGTTTCATCCATTTCGAAAATGAAGTGGCCTTGATTTTTCTCATCATTTTACAGCCTTTTATGGTGTCAACGCTATATCGATGCATCGTCTATGCATCTGCTACGACTTGGAAAGTCTATCCAACGTCAACGAGGTATGAATAATGAATACAACCAACACAGACAACATAATGAGCAAGCTTTTATAGCTCAATCGATTCACAAATGCGTTGATGATTTCCGCAATTAACTCAATCGTCACCTTCAGTTTAGCAATCTTTGTTGGATCTTGATTCTGACACCTCTCCAATTGATCACAGTCTTCATCCATAATTGAAGGTCGATCAGGTAGATGGCATTTGTTTCGAGAAAACTCTTTGGAGCATCGAGCAATCTCCTCAAGAACTTTCATTGTAAACTCATCTACCTTGAGGTTGATATCAGATTGTATGGTTGTAATGGACATGTAGATGAGGTAGATCATAAATAACCACAAGATTATGTTGACCAATAGTTGAAAGTACAAACTCAAAGCTAGGGGTATTTGGGGGTTGAGTGCTGTATTTGAAATTCTACTAGTATTATCCATTTCGTTCAAGTCTGGCGTATTGTTACTCAGATGTACATCGGTTTGAGACTTTCGACTCCGAACTGAAATATTCTCAATATGTCGCGTATCCACAGGATTTAAAAGCTCTGTTGACTTTAGTACAGTTATCAGTTCAACTTGTGGCTGATTGTCATTGCCCAATTTTTCAGCACCATCGCCATCATCATCATCATCATCATCAATCGAGATGGTGGTGTTTTCATCCTTAGCAGTTAAGAATTCATCACCGACTATGTCATCATCTTCATGTCTCTTTATTGGTGTCGACTCATACTCAATCCCGCTTATTGTAATTGGTGAAAATTCCTTCTCCATACTGTTGTAGATGAGGATGCACAGCTTGTCAAAGATGGAGTTGGAGTTGTTGTGCTTTTAATTTGAAATGGCAGTGTCGAAAATGGTTCAATGTCGATTTTTCAAAAGTGCGACACTATTAAATAGCTTTAATTGTGCCCTCTTTTAGGAATTTGATTCTGGGGGAGGGGAGGGGGAGAGAGATGATGCAACTGTTTTATAGATAGAGCTATACAAGAGCAGCCGTTCCATAATAAGACAAGCTCAAGCTATCCAAGGCGCATGAGACCAACGTGCCGGAACAGATCCTTGTACAATTAACTTGTAGTACTCGATCTACTGAATCACAAAACACGATTATGTGTAACTTACTTTATTATCGAAATCTTTGTTGGGTGTAAACAAATTGCATGTGATAATTTTAGCTTAACTCAAACCACCAATCATGAAGAAATGGTGTATGTAAGCTTGTATCTTGGACAGATAGTACTAATAATTGTAAGAATAAACCAATTGATCTAATATCCTTTGGAAATTTGAAAATTTTTTTTGAAAGTTTTTCATTGTTTTTGTTATGTTATGGTTATATGATACAAGATTCGTAAAGTAAAGTAAGTGCTGCAGCAAAAATTAAATTG
>OGTC01000377.1_pt1 | contig 12229 bp, 13 predicted proteins | sample 1574531 | NCBI WGS metagenome assembly OGTC01 (sample SAMN03295859, study PRJEB24534) | human gut metagenome | isolation source: fecal sample 2 from infant 9 | host: Homo sapiens | place: USA: Pittsburgh, PA | collected 2014-07 | reverse complement strand
ACACTGACATGATAAATTAGTGGTTAGCTATATTTTTTTACTTTGCAACAGAACCATGCTATCTACATTATTACATTTCTCTTAACTGAATGTATGTTACATTTTCTAAATTAATATACATAGGCACTGGATTAAGTACTTTAATAATTTTTTCAGAACTTTGTGAATAGTCTATTTTTCTTGCAATTACTGAATCTCCAGAATGAAAATAAACTTCTATACTATTTACTGTATTTAATTCTAATTCTTGTTTTAATTGCTCTATTATCACAAACAAAAACTCCTTTCCAAATTATTTTGAAAAACCACATTTTAAATTAATTACTGTGTCTTCTGGTTTAATAATATTTTTAACACATTCTGAGAATACTTCCCTATAATAGCCCATACAAGTGTTTTATGCTTTAATAAATCAATGACTTAGCTTTTTTATTTCTCTACTCCGTATTTCAATTTGGTTAAATATACTTTATTTTGTTTTTAAAAAATTCTATATACTCATCTCTACTATTTTGATCTTTATCAATTTCATATGCGATTAATGTATCTAAACATTGCATTCCAGTATATTCAACTATTCCATGACTAATGTGAAATAGTACTTGTTTGTGTATATCTCCTGATGAACCAGTTGTTGTACTTATAATAGCTTTTTTATTAGATAATCTGGCGTTCTTAAACTTCCCATATGCCCCTCCATAAATCCCTCCATATATTAAAACTTTATCAAACCATCCTTTTAATATTGCAGGAACACTCGACCACCATAAAGGGAATTGAAAAATAATAATATCCGCCCACAATAGTTTGCTTAATTCAGATTTAATTTCCTTACTTAATATATTATTTTTGTAAGAATGCTCTTGTTCTATAGGATATTTAAAAAAGTTATTATTTTTTAAATATTTAAAATCAGATTTTTGAGCAACAGGGTTAAAATTCATTTTATACAAATCAGATACAACGACAATTATTACCATTCTCCTTCAATACTGTTTGTGCAATATCTTTAAGTTTACTATTAAAAGATTGAGGTTCAGGGTGCGCATATACTATTAGAATATTCATTTAACTTCTCCTATATAGTGTTTTGCAATATTTACGTTTTATAGATTATTCCACCATTCAAAGTTATCTTGTTTAAGTAATTGATCACTTTCTTTAGGTCCAAAACTTCCTGGTTTATACTGTGGTATTGTTACGTTAGATTTTTTCCATTCAGTACTTATATAATCTATAAATTCCCATGAATGTTTAAGTTCTTCCCAATGTACAAAATTAGTTTGATTTCCTATTAAAGCATCACATATAAGTGATTCATAAGCATCCACTACTTGTTTTTTATCTATTAAGTTATAGATTTGTATATTATGGTTTCTATTATTTCTAGTTGATTTATTTTCATAAATATATAGTGATATTTGGGCATTAGGTTCTATATTTATTACCATTAAATTACAATCAACATCTTCATTATCATTTTCATAGATTAATTTACTATTTAATTTTTTAAATTCTATAACAACTTCTATTGCTTTTTTATTTAAACGCTTTCCTGTACGAATATAAAACGGTGTCCCTTTCCATCTATCATTATTAATGAGTAATTTCCCTGCTACAAATGTTTCTGTTGTTGAATCACTATCAACACCTTTTTCTTCATGATATGACATTATCGGAGTTTCATTAATAATACCATTAATATATTGTCCTCTAACAAAATATTTGTGTACATCAGCCCCTTTCAAAAATTTTATATTGTTTAAAAGTTCGATTTTTTTTAGTCTAATATCTTTACTATTTCTGCTTTCGGGTTTCTCCATAGCAATAAGAGTAAGTATTTGTAGTGCATGATTTTGCACCATATCTTTAAGCGCTCCTGTAGAATCATAGTATTGGCCTCTATCTTCAATGCCTAAAGTTTCCGATAGAGTTATTTGAACATTTGATATATACTTGTTGTTCCACAATGGTTCAAATATTGTATTACCAAAACGTAAAGATTCAATATTTTGCACCATCTCTTTACCTAGATAATGATCTATTCTAAATATTTCTTCTTCTTTAAAATACTGTCTTATGTGTTTATTTAAGTCTTCAGCAGATTTCAAATCTTTTCCAAATGGTTTTTCGATTATTAATCTTGAAAATCCATTTGTATCAGAAAGACCTGATTGGCTTATGCTTTGAGTTATAATTTTAAAAAATTGAGGATTCATTGCTAAGTAAAATAATCTATTGCCATCCAAACAATATTTTTTATCAATATCATTGGAAAGTTCCTTTAATTTATTCCAACTTGTTTTATCTTCAACATTTTGTTGAAAGTAAAATATGTTATCTAAAAATAAGTTCACCATTTCAAAATTTTCTCGGCTTAATAAAATTTGTTTTACTTTACTTCTATATTCTTCATCACTTATATCCTCTAAACCCGTAGAAATGATAACTAATTTCTTAAAGTGACCCTTTTTATAAAGATTAAAAATAGAAGGTAGCAATTTCCTGTAACTTAAATCTCCTGTTCCGCCAAATATTGTTATTAATGATGATAAATTTTTATCCAAAGCAGTTCCCCCCTTTTACTTGATTAGCTAGTTTCTGGTTTTCATTCCGTAACAGTAATTATATTACTCTTCATCCCATTGTGTGTGGAACACACCTTCATGATCTTTACGTTCATAAGTATGTGCACCAAAATAGTCACGTTGTGCTTGGATAAGATTAGCAGGTAAATCTTCAGAACGATAACTATCATAGTAGTTCACACTTGCAGAGAATCCTGGTGTTGGTACACCGTTTTTAACGCCTGTTGCTACGACGTCTCTTAATGCCTCTTGGTAATCTGTAACAATATTTTTGAAGTATGGATCTAATAATAAGTTTTCAAGTTCTGGATTATTATCGTAAGCATCTTTAATTTTTTGTAAGAATTGTGCACGAATGATACAACCCTCACGCCAAATCATTGCAAGATCACCTAATTTTAAGTTCCATTCGTGATCTTCGCTCGCTTTTCTCATTTGCGCAAAGCCTTGAGCGTAAGAACAAATCTTACTCATATATAATGCTTTTCTGATTTTTTCTAAGAATTCTTCTTTATTACCATCAAATGAAGCTTGTGGTCCATTTAATGATTTAGACGCGTTAACACGTTCTTCTTTAATGGATGAAATGAAACGAGCAAATACTGATTCAGTGATAATTGTTAATGGAATTCCTAATTCTAATGCATTAATAGAAGTCCACTTACCTGTACCTTTTTGACCAGCAGTATCTAATATTTTTTCTACTAAAGGTTCATTATTTTCATCTAATTCAGTGAAAATATCACCAGTAATTTCTATTAAGTAACTTTCGAGTTCTCCAGCATTCCAATCTTTGAATGTTTGAGAAATTTCAGTATGACTCATACCTAATAAGTCTTTCATCATTGCATAACTTTCAGCGATTAATTGCATATCTGCATATTCAATACCGTTATGGACCATTTTCACATAATGACCTGCACCATTTGGGCCAATGTATGTTACGCAAGATGCGCCATCTTGCGCTTTAGCTGAAATGGCATCTAAGATATCACTGACTTTATTATAAGCGGCTTCTTGACCGCCAGGCATTAATGAAGGACCAGTTAAAGCGCCTACTTCACCACCTGAAACGCCCATACCGATGAAATTAACGCCACTTTCAGCTAATGCTTTATTTCGACGAATTGTATCTTGATAGTTTGTATTACCACCATCAATTAAAATATCATCATCATCTAACAGCGGAAGTAGTGTATTTATCATATTATCCGTAGGACTCCCGGCCTTAATCATCAACAAAATTTTACGGGGTTTTTCTAATGAATCTACAAATTCTTTCAAGTTATACGCAGGATATATCTTTTGATAATGAGACTTTTGAATAGTATCATTAATTTCATTATTATCTCTACTATGAATACTCACAGAATATTTCTTATCCTCGATGTTCCACGCAAGATTTTTCCCCATAACACCTAAACCTAAAATTCCAATATTACTAGACATTGTATCCTCTCATTTCTTTATAGTTTATAACCTACAATCTTGCTTCAAGATCTTTTTTCATATCTTCAAATCCTGGTTTACCAAGTAAAGCAAACATATTTTGTTTATACGCTTCTACACCAGGTTGATTGAATGGATTGACGCCTAATTGATAACCACTCATAGCACATACGAGTTCAAAGAAGTACACGACATAGCCAAATGTTTCTTCATCTAATTGTGGAATATTAACAACGATATTAGGTACGCCACCATCAGTATGTGCTAATAATGTACCTTCAAATGCTTTTGTATTAACTTCATCAATTGTTTTACCAGCAAGATAATTTAATCCATCTAAATCGTCACTATCTTCTTCAATAGTAAGATCATGTTTTGGATGATTCACTTTAACAACTGTTTCAAATAAGAAACGACGACCTTCTTGAACGTATTGTCCTAATGAATGTAAATCAGTAGTGTAGTTAGCACTTGAAGGATAAATACCTTTAAAGTCTTTACCTTCTGATTCACCAAATAATTGTTTCCACCATTCATTGAAATATTGCATTGACGGTTCATAGTTGATAAGCATTTCAGTTGTATAACCTTTGCTATATAGAAGGTTACGGATTGTTGCATATTGATAAGCAATATTTTCTTCTAATTTGTCAGAAGATAATTCTTTACGTGCTTTTGCTGCACCAATCATCATCGCTTCAATATTAATACCTGCAGCTGCGATTGGTAATAAACCTACAGCAGTTAACACTGAATAACGGCCACCTACATCATCAGGAACTACAAATGTTTCATAACCTTCATTTGTAGCTAATTGTTTTAATGCACCTTTTTGTTTATCTGTTGTAGCAAAGATACGTTTTTTAGCTTCTTCTTTGCCATATTTACTCTCAACTAATTGTTTGAATAAACGGAATGCAACTGCTGGTTCTGTAGTTGTACCAGATTTAGAAATGACGTTTACAGAGAAATCTTTGTCAGCTAAATAATCTACTAATTCTTTTGTATAGCTTGATGATAAATGGTTACCTACAAAAACAATTTCAGGATAGTCATTATTTGTTCTAAATGAAGATGTTAGCATTTCAATAGCAGCACGTGCACCAAGGTATGAGCCACCAATACCAATAACAACTAACACGTCAGAATTTGCTTTAATACGTTTAGAAGCTTCTACAATTCTTGAAAACTCTTCTTTATCATAATCAACTGGAAGGTCTACCCAACCCAAGAAATCATTTCCTGCACCAGTTCCTCCATGTATCGTTTTGTGTAATGTCTTCACGATATCTTTTTGTTGTTCTAATTCATGTTCTCCAAAAAATTCTAAAGTCTTACCATAATCTAATTGAATATGAGTCATCTAAAAAGCCTCCAAATTTGTAATTATTAGTCTTATATTTACAATTCCAACTGTACACTACAGTGTAATATTATTCATACTGAAAAAATAGTCACCCCCTTTAGATAAGCTGACATTCCCTATATGCCAATTTTGTCAGTATTGATTTATTGATAATTATGTCAAAATAAAGGTATAAATTAATGAAAGGATGAATTATCGTGGAATTACAATTAGCTATTGATTTATTAAATAAAGAAGAAGCAGCAGAATTAGCGAAAAAAGTAGAAGAATATGTTGATATTGTAGAAATTGGTACACCAATTGTGATTAACGAAGGTTTACCTGCCGTTCAACATTTAAATGAAAATATAAGCAATGCTAAAGTATTAGCAGACTTAAAAATCATGGATGCAGCAGACTATGAAGTAAGCCAAGCTGTTAAATTCGGCGCTGATGTTGTAACAATTTTAGGTGTAGCAGAAGATGCGTCAATTAAAGCAGCAGTTGAAGAAGCACATAAAAATAACAAACAATTATTAGTAGATATGATTGCTGTTCAAGATTTAGAAAAACGTGCGAAAGAATTAGATGAAATGGGTGCTGACTATATTGCAGTGCACACTGGTTATGATTTACAAGCTGAAGGACAATCTCCATTAGATAGCTTACGTAAAGTTAAATCAGTAATTAAAAATTCTAAAGTCGCAGTTGCTGGTGGTATTAAACCAGATACAATTAAAGAAATTGTTGCAGAAGAACCTGACTTAGTAATTGTTGGTGGCGGTATCGCAAATGCTGATGACCCTGTAGAAGCAGCTAAACAATGTCGTGACGCTATTGAAGGTAAATAATGATGACAACTTTTAATCATTATCAATTAATTTTAGATGAGTTAAAGGGCACTTTATCTCATGTTAAAGATGAAGAATTTGATGGGTTTGTATCAGAAATAACTGAAGCATCACGCATATTTATTGCAGGTAAGGGGCGTTCTGGATTCGTTGCAAACAGTTTTGCAATGAGACTCAATCAATTAGGAAAGCAAGCATTTGTCATTGGCGAATCAACAACACCATCAATTCAAAAAGATGATTTATTTATTGTAATTTCTGGTTCAGGCTCAACAGAACATCTTCGCTTATTAGCAGAAAAAGCGAAATCAGTTGATGCAAAAGTGGTATTACTAACAACTAAACTAGATTCTGCAATTGGTGAAATTGCAGACACAGTAGTTGAATTACCAGCAGGTACAAAACACGATGCTACTGGGTCTGATCAACCGTTAGGTAGTTTGTTTGAACAATCATCACAAATCTTTTTAGATAGTGTAGTCATTGGACTAATGACACAATTAGATGTTGAGGAAACAACTATGCAAAATAATCATGCCAATTTAGAATAGATATAAATAAGCAGTTAATGCGGAAGATTATATAATCTTCCGCATTAACAATGTAAATTCTAATATATAGAAGAAAGAAGGATGAAAATTGTATTATAAAGGAAAAGAATTTTTCACTTCTAAAGATTTAGCTTTATGTGTTATCGGAGGAAAGTGGAAGATCCCTATAATTTTTCATTTACTTCAAGACAAAGTATTGAGATTAAGTGAGCTACAAAAAAAGTTGCCGCATGTCAATCAAAGGATGCTAATAAGACAACTTAGAGAATTAGAAGAGGACCAAATTATTGAAAGACATATTTATTCTGTAGTTCCCCCAAAAGTGGAGTATAAGCTGACATCTATAGGCTACAAGCTAGATAAGGTGGTTTATGCAATATGCGAATGGGGTGATTTATTCAAGGATGAAATAATACATTAAAAAGTTCTGGTGCAAATTAAAAATAAAGTTAACTACTCTCTTATAATGTAAGTATTCAATTAGCTGACTAACATGTATTAATTTCGCCGTTCTATGAAATTAAGGGTTCTGTTGCAAAGTTAGAAAAATATAGCTAATCACCATTTTATTGTGTCAGTCTTCGCCTAACCAGCTAACATATAACTAATTTCGTGGCATGGTGAAAATCCGTAGATCTGAAGAGACCTACGGTTCTTTTTATATAATCCGTAAATACATTCAATGCCTTTGAGTGTATTTTTTGCCGTATTGACACTTTGATATCTTGTCTTTCTCACCTTAATGTGACGATGATCTTGTTCAATGAGGTTATTGAGATATTTAGATGTGCAATGACAGTTAGGTTTCAGCTTAAACACTTTAATTATTTTAGCCATGGCTACCTTCGTTGAAGGTGCTTGATCTGTAATTATCATTTGAGGTTTACCGAATTGTTTAATAAGGCGCTTAATAAACGCATATGCTGATTGATGATCTCGTTTTTTGCGTAACCAAATATCTAATGTATGTCCATCTGCATCAATCGCGCGATACAGATAACACCACTGTCCTTTAATTTTGTTATATGTCTCATCAATACGCCACTTATAATACGTTTTTTTATGTTTTCTCTTCCAAAGTTGATAGAAAATAGGTGCATACTCTTGAACCCATCGATAAATGGTTGAATGATGAACATCAAAACCACGTTCCCTTAATATTTCAGATATATCACGATAACTTAATGCGTATCTTAAGTAGTAGCCAACGGCTACAGTTATAACATCTTTATCGAATTGTTTATATCTGAAATAGTTCATACAGAAGACTCCTTTTTGTTAAAATTATACTATAAATCTAACTTTGCAACAGAACCGCGTGAGCTATAAAACCGACGAGTCGACAGTTTTAGGGTTTATTAAGGGTTCAGAGGCTCAATGTCAATAAAGCAATTGGAATAAGCAATAAGTAAATGATTTTTATTAATCAAAACCAATCATAAAATATGATTGGTTTCCTTTTTGTTTTTTTGAATTTTGAGGGGCAAATTGCCCCGAACTTTTTAATATCTTTTTATAAATCTTTTTAAAACCTTTTTAGGCACCTTTTGAGCCTTAGAGCCACAATGGATTTGGAATGCTAAAAGGGACATTTTGTAACAGTAAAAGGGACATTTTGTAAATCATGTCACTTATAATTCTTTTTTCTCTATTTAATAAGTGTTATAATACTTTCAAATATTATTTTAAAGGGGCATTTTGTAAATCATGTCACTTATAATATCGAGAGGAGTTTTGTATGTCTGGTGAAACAGTAGTATATAGAAATGAGATGAATTTAGTTCCATTAAGACGTTTTACAAGCACTGAAGTAGATTTATTCTTTACTCTATGTAATAAACTTAAAGAGCAAGACACAAGAAAAGTAACTATTCCTTTTGCAGAATTAAAATATTTAAGTAATTACTATACTCGTTCACAAGAACGTTTTATTAATGATTTAGAACATGTATACGATAAAATGCTTAACTTAACTTATATAGAACGTAATGGTAGATCATTTGAAAAATTTATTTTGTTCACTTCCTATAAAGTAGATTTAGATGAAGAATGTTTATCTATTAGTATTAATTCTGATTTAAAACATATTTTAAATTCTATAACTGCCGATTTTACAAAATTTGAGTTGAAGGAAATGACACATCTCAAATCCACCTATGCTAAAAATATGTTTAGGATACTTAAACAATACAAACATACTGGTTATGTAAAAATGAATTTAGATGATTTTAAAAATCGTCTAGATGTCCCAAAAACTTACCAAATGAATGATATAACTAAACGGGTATTAAAACCAATAGTTAATGAACTATCTCAGATTTTCAATAATCTACATATCAATAAAATTAAAGCGAAAAAAGGACGTAAAATAGAATGGTTAGAGTTTACTTTTGATGCTGAGAAACGCATTCATAGTAAGCGACAACCCAAAATGGCGAATGTAGCCCAACCCAAACAATATATCAGTCGTGAGAAAACGCCAAAATGGCTACATGAACGAAATCAAAGTAATACAACTAGAGAAATGACAGAAGAAGAAAAAGCACTATTAAAAGAACAACAACAAGCATTTAGACAACAATTAGAACTAGATTGGGAAGATTAGAAAGTTTACAAAAGATAACATGAAAGATATACTGAAGTTAACAAACAGACAGATACATCATTAGATGTGAAAACCCCAGCATGCCGACCAAAGCATATGCTGGGGTTTCTTTTTTATCGTTTATGTTCTTGATTTAATAAATAAAGAACACGCCCAACAATAATTGGACATACGATATACTTCATAACAAACAGAACGACAATCATTAGATGTGGCACCTCCTTTCTGCACAGGAAGTGCTCTCCAATTATAACAAAATCCCTATGACCTGTATGCGTGCATACAATATACAAGCATACAGTATGCACGCATATTGTATGTAACATCTAAATACGATATATCAATTACAGGTAAACAAGTTTATTAGTTAACTAGTATACGCATGAATAATAATTTGTGTAATTTACACTTGTGTAAACTGAATAAAGATACAAACCGATTATTCATGAAAAGTGATGAAAACGCATCAGATCAATGATGTATAAAACCTGCATAAACCATAATCCACGTTAAAAGGGACAAACACTGATCTGACAGTGTTTGTCCCTTTTGGATTGGTTAACATAATTTATCCTTATGGGTAGTTAGTTTGTATATGTTATGCAATACGCTAATTTATTTATCTAAATTTCTTTTTTCATTTATTAAGTTTTGAAACTCTTGTTCTAATTCTTCCGAAGGTTCAATACTCAATCGACTGAGTACTTCTGTAATTTTTGTCTCAAGTAAAAGTTTTTTATCTTCTTTAATATTCCTTGTCGGCTTTTCAGCTTGTTTAAATTGTTCATATGTGCCATCAAATATTTTTATTTCTTTATTATCAATTGTCATTATTCGAGTGGCTACTTTTTCGATAAATTTACGATCGTGAGATACAAAGATTATACTGCCATTATATTCCTTTAACAAAGATTCAAACGCCTCTATAGCTTCCATATCAAGAAAGTTTGTTGGTTCATCTAGTACTAATGTATTAACTTCACTTAAGAATACTTTAGTTAGTGCTACTTTAACTCGCTCTCCACCACTTAAGACATTTATTGGTTTATAAACATCATCTCTAAAAAAATGCATTCTAGCTAGAATAGTTCGAATAAGAGTTTCATTTTGTTGTGAAGAAGATTGAACATTTTCTAAAATACTCTTATCTAATTCTAATGTATCTATTTTTTGACTAAAATAACCGATTTTGACAGATGGCGATAATGAAATACCAGGATTCCCATGAACAATTTTTTTTATAAACGTTGTCTTTCCTGTACCATTAGATCCGATAATTGCCATCTTGTCTCCTCCGCGAATACTAAAACTTTTTGCTTTCCACAATACTCGTCCTTCAATTGTGCCCGAGACATCTTCACCACGTATTATAGTTCTATTTTTTACACTTTCTAAATTCACTAAATCCATTTTAAGTGGAGGAAGTTCGTTTCTCTTTTCGACACTTTCAAGTTTTTCTAGTCTGGTTTCTAGAGACTTTACAGTTTTTCGTAACTTCTTCTGTTTACCTGCAAAGTATGGCTTTGTTCCTTTTATTCTGCCCTCAGATGAACTTAAGTTTTTTGGTTTTTTAGTTGCTCGTTGAGCTTTCTGTTCTTTTATATTTATAGCTTTTTCCAATCGTTTCTTTTCTTTTTCATATTTTTCATATTCTAAGTCTTCTCGGTGTCTTTCTAATTCTTTTTGTTCAATATATTTACTATAATTCCCCTTATATTCAGTTATTCTCCCCTCTTCAATTTCCCATATAGTAGTACACAAGTTATCTAAAAAAGCGCGATCATGTGAAACTATAATAAATGCTCCATGCCAATTTTTTAAATCCTGTTCTAATTTTTCTATATAGTTATTATCTAAGTTAGTTGTTGGTTCATCTGCTAATAGCAGTTCTGGATTTTTATCAAGCGCTTGCCGAATATAGTTTCGTGTTACTTCACCACCACTTTTAGTTGATTCTATGAGCTTCAATTGGGGAATAAGTTCACAATGTGAAAATTGTTTTACAATACCTTCTTCAGGCACAATTTTTTTATATAATATGTGAAGTAACGTTGTTTTTCCATTTCCATTTTTGCCAACTAAACCAATACGATCATTCTGATAAATCTTTAGATGATTTATGTTCAACAATAAACGATCTTGAACATAATGTTTTATATGAAGTCCCTCTAACATTATTTTCATATTTTCTCATCCTCTTATAAGTAATTGAAGACAATAAAAGCCTCCTAATCTATTCAGAATAGGAGGCATAAATCTATATAGATGAACTCTAACAAAATACTTTTAGAGCCAACTACAGAATTTTCATCCTATCCTGAAAAGTACAATTGAAAAAACACAAATCAAACGCTATTTGTAAATAAAACACTTTCAATTGTTTACTTTTGAAAATAGGATTAGTTAATCATGTAGTTGGTTCACCCTTTCCCTTATCGTATTAAATTTAACTTAAACAAATAGCAAATAAATGTCAATGTTCAACTCAAATTATTTTTTCAATTTATTTATATTACTTAATGAACAGTGGCTAGCAATTAGCCACTTATTTTTTCGCAGAAAAAATCCTAAGGGGCTTGGGGATCATCCCCAACAAGCAGGCGTCGCTACCACGTTAGTGGCTAGCAAAGACAGTGCTTGCCAAACCACTATATTACTTGATGAAATTTAGATTATCATATAATCTAAATTTATATTAAGTAATATCTTTCGTAGAAAGCGTGGTGGGATGTATGAGCGAACAAAACCATTTTGTGGCTAGCGACGAAACTGTTGGGCAAAACCATAAACCCAACCGTAAGGAGCCGAAACAAATTAGTTTTCGTGTGAGCGAATCCGAA